>LSQX01315620.1_pt1 | contig 65683 bp, 64 predicted proteins | sample 654561 | NCBI WGS metagenome assembly LSQX01 (sample SAMN04489861, study PRJNA283612) | anaerobic digester metagenome | isolation source: 4 biogas reactors fed with cattle manure at either 37C or 55C with and... | place: Denmark: Kongens Lyngby | collected 2014
CCCCTTCCAGGAAACCATTGCCCGGCAGGAGGCCAGCCTGGAGGAAGCCAGTGAGAATATCGATATCGGCGGGCCGACCATGATCCGAGCCGCGGCCAAGAACTTCCCGTCAGTCGCGGTAGTGGTAAATCCCCGGCGCTACCCCGAGATCCTGAAGGCTTTGCAGGACGGTGGAGGCAATCTGTCCTTGGAGCTCCGGCGGGAGCTAGCTCTGGAAGCCTTTGGCCATACGGCCCAGTACGATTCATTGATCTACAGCTACCTAGCCCGGGAAAGCGGCCTCTTGGATATGGCCCTGGGTTCAGACCAACCGGGGGAAGTGTTTCCCGTTCAGGGGTTTCTTCCCATGGTTAAGCAGCAGGAACTCCGTTATGGAGAGAATCCCCATCAGAAGGCTGCCTTCTACAGAGACATATATCCTCCGGCCGACTCCCTCTGCCAGGCGGAACAGCTTCACGGCAAGGAATTATCCTTTAACAACATCAATGATGCCGCTGCCGCGGTGGAGATGGCCAAAGTCTTTGCACAGCCGGCAGTTGTTGCGGTAAAGCATGCCAATCCCTGCGGATGGGCTGTGGGCAGCACCCTGACAGAAGCCTATCGTAAGGCCTATGAGGGTGATCCGGTGAGTATCTTTGGAGGGATTGTCGCCTGTAGCCGGCCGGTTGATGGAGAGACAGCCAGGTTGATGGCAGAGATCTTCCTAGAGGTCATCATCGCTCCGGATTTCACCGATGAGGCCTTGGAGGTCTTGACCGAGAAAAAGAATCTGCGCTTGCTGCGGCTGGGCGCGCTGGCCGATCCTCCCCAGGACCGGTGGTGGGATTGGAAACGGGTTAAGGGCGGCTGGCTGGTTCAGGAAGCAGACATTTCGAGAGACAGCAGAGATGAATGGCAGGTGGTCACCGAGACGGCCCCGGACGAGAAGGCCTGGGCAGATCTGGAGTTTGGCTGGAAGACTGTCAAGTATGTCAAGTCCAACGCGATTGTGGTGGCCAAAGACGGCATGACGTTGGGGGTGGGAGCCGGTCAGATGAATCGCTTGGAGGCAGCCAGCATAGCCCTCAGACAAGCCAAGGAAAAGGCTGAAGGCGCTATCTTAGCATCTGATGCCTTCTTCCCCTTCGATGATGTGGTGAAGCTGGCGGCCCAGTACAAGATCAAAGCGATTATCCAGCCGGGAGGTTCCATTAGGGACAAGGACTCAATTGCGGCAGCCAATGAGGCCGGGATCGCCATGGTGTTTACCGGCCGCCGCCATTTCCGGCATTGAGGCCCCTTTAACGATATATTAACCACCATATGGCAGGAGACAAAAGGCTGTTGAGCGAACAATAACCCTCGAAGAGCACAGCCTAGAGCGCTGGGCAAAACCTCAAAGACGGAGGGTGGGTGCAGACAGCCGGGTATTATCATAGGCGCGGTAAGCATCGGAGAACTCGCCCATTTTCTGTCACTTATAGCGGGACCCCGCCGGTCAGGCAGGGTCCTTCGTTGTTGTTAGGCTAAAGCCATTGTCAGGTGATAGTCATTGTCAGGTTACCGGCCGCCGCCAGAAGCGGCCTCTGTCTGCCTGGCCAAGAGGGGTTTGATCACCTCCGCCAGGGGTGAAACAAACAGGGTACGTTGGTGGTCGTAGATCACCATCCCCGGCTTTGCTCCCCGGGGTTTGCGAACGTGTTTCCTAAATGTGTAATCCACTGCCACATTGCGACCTGTGCGGCCTTTGCTATAGTAGGCGGCCAGTAAGGCTGCCTCCTCAAGGGTGGCAGGCGGCAGCTCAGTACCCTGTGTCTTGATAATCACATGGGAGCCCGCCATATCCTTGACATGCAGCCATATGTCATTGGGGCTGCCTGCTCTGAAGGTGACGTATTCGTTTTGGCGGTTGTTTCTACCCACCAGGATCTCCAGGCCGTCACTGGATCTAAACCGAAAAGGCTGGGGCCTTGTGCTCTTCGAATCTTTGGGCCTTTTCTCTTTGAGGGAACGGGTGGGGCGGATATACCCTTCTTCAATCAGTTCCCTTTGAATTTCCGATAGATCTGCTGCATCTGCAGCCAACTCCAGGCTAGTCCTCACCTGTTCCAGGTACTCCTGCTCGTCTAAGGACCGCTGATAATGGTATGCTCCTTCCGCCAGGGTCTTCTTGGCCTTGGTATATCGGCGGAAGTACGCCTGGGCGTTCTCCGACGGGGTCAGTCTATGATCCAGGGGGATGGTGACTCTCTTCAAGTCAGGATCATAGAAATTCTCCACTGTCACCGACTGCATACCCCTTTTCAGCTGGTAAAGGCTGGCAGTGAGCAGTTCGCCGTATATCCGGTAGGTGTCAGCATCCTCCGCTGCTGCCAGTTCAGCTGCTTGGGCCTTCAGCTTCTTAGCCAAGCGGCCTTGGTGCTTTTCTACCACTTGGATTAGATTGCGGCGTAAATTAGCAGTCTCCTGTCTAGCCAGCTTAGAGGCATAGTAGGTCTCCAGGGCTCTAGATATGGATGTAAACTCCCAAGCAGCCGCAGACGGGGAAGCCGGCTGGAATGCAGACACGCCGCAGGGTTCGCCACGGGCATCCAGTAGAACGCGGGGTGCAAAGCGCCTCTCTTTGATCCTATCAGCTAATTGCTCTAGGGCTAGGTAAAGGCCTTTGAGCCCGTCTTGACCGACATCCTGCCGCACCGCATCTAGGTCAAAACCTGCCCGCTGTACTAGCTCCTCAGCGGTACGGGGACCGATGCCGGTAAAGCTGTCCCGGATCAGCGTGGAGAGAAGGGCTTTCGGGGAGGCGGGAGCCATTCTGTCAAGAAAAGATGGCCAATCTAAGGCCAGGAGGGAAAGCTTTACCTGATCAGGAGGCGGGATGTAGATGGCTCCCGGAACAATTTCACGGTGGCGGTTGACTAGGCTGTCTATCCGGACAACTGCATCCAGCACCTGACCGGCAGCGTCTAGGAGGATGATATTGCTGTGCCGCCCCATTGTTTCGGCAATCAGACGGTAATGGGCCGGCTCGCCTCCGCAACCGGTATTTTCCACTGTTACCTCCAAGATCCGTTCCAAATCAGGCTGCTCTACCTTCAGGATCTTGCCGCCCTCCAGGTACTTTCGCAGCAGCATACAGAAGGAAGGAGGGCTGGGGGGATTGACCGGAACATCCTCTGCCAGGAAAACCCTGGGGTTCTGGGGATCTGCCGATAAGACAACCGCCCAGCCGCTCCCCGGACGGCGGCAGTGGACAACAATGTCCCGCTTGCCCGGCTGGTATATCTTGGTAATCCGGCAGCCTAAGAGCTGCTGCATTTCCTCTTTGACAGCTGCTAGAATGATCCCGTCAATTGCCATATCCTCACACATCCTCACACTTAACCATGAGCCGATTGTATCGGGTTGGAATTCCCTATAAGTATAGCACAACAATAAGAGGAAGTCCCTTTCCCAATGCCGAAGTACATGAAGACATGTGCTCCTCAGAGCTTGCACCGCTGTCTGAGATACTGCGGCGGGAAGCTCCAGGTGCAAGGCTGATTTATTCTAGCTCTTGGTCGCTTTTAAGAGCCTTTGCGGGGTGTTGCATTTGCGAAGACATATTTTGCTGCTCTTAGCCGGGGTGCTGGTTTGTGCCGTAACAGTTGCTCCGATCTCCAGCGCCAACCGGACCAGTGCAGATATTCATTTTACCAACGGCCTCATTTACTATGCTTTAGGCTTCCATGATATGGCCATCAAGGAGCTGCAGCAAGCCGCTGCGTCGGACCTAGGGGACACCGAGGTGCGGGTGGCCCTGGGAATGGCATACCATGCCAAGGGTGACTGGCAAGCAGCTCTGGGGGCCTATGGTGAAGCTTTGCGAATCGATGACAGTCTGCTCCACGTCCATGGACTGATGGGTGATATCTACCGGGCTCAGGGCGACAGAGAGAATGCCCGGGCTCATTACCTCATGGCATTGGAGGACCCGGAGCTTGTGGCAGTACCCTGCTATGGGCTGGGGATTCTGGCTGAGGAGGCCGGGGATCGGAAGGCTGCTGTTGAGAGGTACCGGCAAGTCTTGGACAGCGCGCCGGGCCATGCCGAATCCGCGGCCAGGCTTGCTGTGCTCTTGCATGAAGATGGTGCGGTAGATGAGGCATTGGAAGTGATAGAAAATGCCCAAAGGTATAGTCCCCGGTCTGCAGAGCTCCATTACCTAGGGGGAGTGCTTTACATGGAGATGGAAGACTATGATAAGGCGGAACATGCCTTTGACCGGGCCGTGCAGCTGGACGGAAGCCATGACGGTGCCCGCCGGGCTCTTCGACAGCTGGAAAGCCAGCGGGATAAATAGATGAGCGCGACAGCTCATTGATGGTGAAACAGGAGATGGCCTGTCCATAGGGCAGGTCATTCTTTTTGCTCTCATAGGCTTTTGTCCCCTTCGGTGCTCCTTTAGGCCCGTGCCGCTGCTAAGGCTGTTTGCCCACGACGAATGTTTCCCTGCCCCGGGGAATATGGATTATGGGAATGAGATTCTTGAGGTCCTGTGATTCCCAAAAGGCGTGGGAGGAGCTGAGGGATGTCCACTGGTCAGTATTGCCAATTACCGCTGGCAGCAGTTTTGAACGAGCTCGGTACCGACTGGGCCTCCGGCCTTACTGCCAAGGAGGCCGCCAGGCGGGCCCGTAAGTTTGGTCCCAACCGCTTGGCGAAGCCGTCCCGCCCTTCGCCGCTGCTGAGTTTTTTCCGGCAGTTCCAGGATTTCATGGTCATGGTGCTTGTTGCTGCCACCGTGATCTCGGCTTTGCTTGGCGAAACCGCAGATGCCTTGGCGATCTTGGCCATCATACTATGCAATGCCTTGTTGGGGTTCATCCAAGAACATAAGGCGGAGCGCTCCTTGGAGGCTCTGCAGGAGTTGGCGGCTCCCACCTGTATTGTCCTTAGGGAAGGCAGGGAGCAGGAGATAGAGGCGTCAGCGCTGGTGCCGGGAGACATTGCCTTTCTCACCAGCGGACAGCGGATTCCCGCCGACGGCCGCCTCTTGGAAAGCAGCCTATTGGCTGTTGAAGAGGCGATCTTGACCGGTGAATCCCATCCAGTGACAAAGGACTGGGAATACATGCCGCCAGCCGGCACATCTCTAGGAGACCGGCGAAACAGTGTATTTATGGGTACTACAGTTGTCCGGGGGAAAGGGCGGTTTGTCGTCACCCACATTGGCATGGATACCGAGATCGGCAAAATAGCAGCCATGATCCAGGAGACACCCATTGAATCAACTCCCCTTCAGAGGCGGTTGGAGCAGCTGGGCAAGTGGCTGGTAGCCGGCTGCCTGCTGTTAGTGGGCATTGTGTTTGCCATCGGCATCCTCCAAGGGAGGCCCTTCTACCAGATGTTCCTCACGGGGGTAAGCCTGGCTGTAGCTGCTATTCCCGAAGGGCTGCCCGCGGTAGTCACCATTGCACTGGCCATCGGAGTACAGCGTATGAGCCGCCGAAATGCCATTGTCCGCCATCTGCCTGCGGTGGAGACATTGGGATGCGCCACAGTGATCTGTTCTGATAAGACCGGCACCCTTACCCAAAATGTGATGACCGTCAGGGAGATTCACCTGCCCCTTAGATCCTATCGTGTGACAGGTACAGGCTATCAGCGGGAAGGGCGCCTTCTGGGACCTGGTGAGGAATCCATTTCAAGACCGGATCATGACTTGAAACAGCTGTTGATGTGCAGTACCATCTGTAATAATGCCCGCATCTATCCCCAACGGCAAGGGGAAGGGGGGCTAACGGGCCTTTGGAGGCGGTTGAAGCCGGCATCCAGCGGCAGCAACGGGGGAGAGTGGACCCTGATCGGTGATCCTACGGAAGGGGCCTTGCTGGTGGCCTCCGCCAAAGCCGGCATTTACAGGGAAGAGCTGGATGCGGAGTTGAAACCCATTATCGAACTTCCCTTTGATTCCAGCCGCAAGCGGATGACGGTAATCACCGAAGGTCCCGGCAGGGGGCGGGCTGCTTGGACTAAGGGTGCACCAGATGTCATCCTGGAGCTCTGTACCCATGTCTTGAAAGACGGAAATGCTGTTCCCCTGTCGGCCTGGGACAGACAGCGAATTAGGCGGCAGTATGAGGCCATGTCCAGCTCCGCCTTGAGGGTCTTGGCCTTTGCCAAACGGACCAGCCTTCCCAGACTAGAGAAAGCCGGCATCAGCCGGCTGAGGGAAACCGAGATCGAGCGGGATCTAGTTTTCTTGGGGCTGATGGGAATGCTCGATCCGCCCCGGCCGGAGGCGGTCAGGGCAGCGGCTGCCGCCCGACGGGCTGGAATCAGGACTATTATGGTAACAGGAGACCATGCCAATACTGCTGTGGCTGTGGCCAGAGAACTGGGCCTAGCGATGGGAGGAAGGGGCGCGCTCACTGGAACACAGCTGGATAAGATGGGCGATGCGGAGCTGGAGCAGGCTGTTGGTGAGGTCAATGTCTTCGCCCGTGTGCAGCCGGAGCACAAGGTGCGGATTGTGCGGGCCCTCAAGGCTCGAGGTGAAATCGCGGCCATGACAGGCGATGGAGTAAATGACGGCCCAGCCGTTAAGGAAGCGGACATCGGTATTGCGATGGGCAGGAACGGGACAGATGTAACTAAAGAGGCTGCAGATATAGTCCTGGCCGACGACAACTATGCCACCATCGTGGCCGCCATCGAAGAGGGCAGGGTCATCTATGACAATATCCGGAAGTTCATCAGGTACCTTTTGGGATGCAATGCCGGCGAGGTCTTGACCATGCTCCTGGCCGCTGCTCTAGGTTTACCTTTGCCATTGGTGCCGATCCAGATCCTGTGGATGAATTTAGTCACCGATGGGCTGCCTGCCGTTGCCCTGAGTGTGGATCCAGGAGACCCGGATATCATGGAGCGGGATCCTAGGTCCCCCAGGGAGGGAGTCTTTGCCCGGGGCCTGCACTTGCGGATCGCTTTTCAGGGACTTTTGATCGGGCTCAGTACCTTGACGGTGTTTGCCTTGGAACTCTTCTTAGGCAGCGGCATGCTGAATGCGGCACAGACCATGGCTTTCACCACCTTGGTTATGTCTCAGCTGCTGTATGTGTTTCAATGCCGCTCGGAGCAGCATCGGGTCTGGGAGCTAGATGTCTTGGGCAACCCCTGGCTTCTGGGAGCCGTGGCGGTATCAACCTTGATGCAGCTGGGGGTTCTTTACATACCTTTGCTTCAGCCGATTTTTAAAACGGTGCCGCTGGCTGCCGGCCAGTGGGCGGTTGTGCTGTTCTTCTCCGGGATCTCCGCGGTATCGGCGGATATACTGGCAGCTGTTCATGGCAAGCTAAAGGCGCGGCTGGCTGTGGTGCGGGTGTGAGCAGGACTTGCGGCAGGCGGCAAGAAACTACGTATAGAAACCGGTAGCCGGCTTTTGTCAAATGACATTGTATTTGCAGAAATGGGGCTGGGAAATGGCTGTTTACAGTATGACTGGCTATGGTTATGGACAAGCAGGGGACCAGATAGTGGTCACGGTGGAGATGCGTTCTGTCAACCAGCGTTACAGCGATTTCCATATTCGCCTTCCCCGGGAGTACAGCTTCCTGGAAGAGGCGGTCCGCCGGGTGGCAGCTAGCAAGGTGCGGCGGGGCAGGGTGGAAATCTCAGTAACTATAGAGGATTTTCGAGAAAAGGCAAGAACGGTAAAGATCGATTGGGGATTGCTTAAGGGTTTCGACCAGGCAATCTCCCAAATCGCCCAGCGCCTTGAGCTGGAACCCACCAATCGGGTGGATTTTTTGCTGTCTCTGCCGGGGGTACTGGAGCCGGTGGCAGTGGATGAGCAGGATGAGCAGCTGCTTAAGTCCTTGGTGGAAGCAGCTGCTCAGGAAGCAGTTGATGCCCTAGTGGAGATGCGCAGGTCCGAGGGCGAAAGGCTGACTGCGGCCTTCCTGGACCACCTCGCGTTCCTGGAGACAAGCCTTGAGGAAATCAGGGCCTTGGCAGAAAGGCTGCCGGAGGAGGCTCGGGACCGTTTGGAGGTGCGGATTGCTGAGCTGACGGGAGATCTGCCCATAGACCCTAGCCGCCTGGCGGCAGAAGCGGCTATCATAGCTGAACGGGCCAATATCGATGAAGAACTTGTACGCCTGGCCAGTCACCTGGCAGAGTTTCGCTCTACCTTAGGGAAGGACGAGCCTATGGGCCGCAAGCTGGATTTCCTGATCCAGGAGATGAACCGGGAGGTCAATACCATTGGGTCCAAATCCAACAATACGGCAGTATCCCGGTGGGTGGTAGAAGCCAAGACGGTGGTTGAGAAACTGCGGGAGCAAGTGCAGAATGTGGAGTGAGTGCTGAAGGGGGTAAAGGTGTGTCACTACCCAAACTAACTGCAAAAGAGAAGCTGCAGGCCCTGGAGAAGGCCCAGGAAATGAGAAAACAGCGGGCACAGATCCGGGAACAGTTGAAGTCAGGACAGATGGCTCTGGAGGATGTGTTAAGTCAAGCAAATGATGATGTGATAGGCCGCATGCGGGTTTCATATCTCTTGCAATCCCTGCCCCAAATTGGTAAAGTAACTAGTAGACGCATCATGGAGGAGATCGGCATCCACGAGAATCGGCGTGTTCGGGGCCTCGGCAAACGCCAGGTGGAAGCCCTGTTGAAGAAACTGGGGTAGGGCAGTTGGGGGGACCAGATCTTGAATATCAAACTCGCGAACATAGGATTTGGTAATATCGTTGCCGCAAATCGGATTGTTGCCATTGTCAGCCCGGAATCGGCGCCGATTAAGCGAATCATCCAGGAAGCCAGGGAAAACGGCATGTTGGTGGATGCTACATATGGAAGGCGTACCCGCGCAGTGATTATCACCGACAGCGATCATGTCATCCTGTCAGCAGTGCAGCCGGAGACCGTTGCCCACCGTTTGACAAACAGGGATAAAGAGGCGTCGGGTGAATCGCTGGACTAGTTGTATTATGGAGGGCTTGCGGTGCAGCAGGGTTTTCTCTTGATCCTCTCCGGTCCTTCTGGAGCCGGTAAGAATACAGTATTGGATGCGGTGCGGAGGCGCTGCCCTGATGTGGTATACTCTATCTCGGCGACAACCCGTCCCCGGCGGCCGATGGAAGAGGAAGGCCGGAATTATTTCTTCTTGACCAGGGAAGAGTTCGAAAGACGCATTACCGCCGGCGAGTTCCTGGAGTGGGCCGAGTTTTGCGGGAATTATTACGGTACACCTATTGGCTTTATCTGTGAATCCCTGGCCCGGGGTGAAGTGGTGGTTATGGATATTGATATTCAAGGGGCCCGCCAAGTCAGGGATAAAATGCCCGAAGCCATACTGGTTTTCTTACTGCCGCCTACCATGGCGGAATTGGAGAAGCGGCTGCGGGGCCGATCTTCTGACAGCGATGCTGCAATCAAGCGGAGGCTGGAGACAGCTCTGGATGAACTGAAGGCAGGCATCGAGTATGATTATGTGGTCTGCAATGATAAAGTGGAGCGGGCAGCGGCCAAGCTGGAAGCGATTATCACTGCTGAGCGCTGCCGGGTGCGGCGCAGCGAATATTTTCAGGTGGTCAAGGATATAGTGGGGGAACAGGGAGTGATGAGGCAAGATGATGAATCAGCCGCCCATTGAGCAGTTGCTCGATAGAGTTGACAGCCGATACACCCTGGTGGTGGCCGCGGCTAAACGGGCACGGCAGGTACTGGATGGAAGTCTCCAGCTGGTAGAGGCAGATTCCACCAAACCGGTAACCATCGCCCTTTGGGAGATTGGGGAAGGGAAAATCACCCCCTTCCATGAAAAACGAAAGAGCCAGTAGACTACGGCCCCAGCCGCAAGGCTAGGGGCTTCTTCATAGTAGACGCATTGTTAGGGCAAGGACAGCCGGGAGAAATTCCCCGGGGGGGAGGCTTTGTTCGTGGAGAAATACGGGGAGGTAATCGTCGATATTCCAAGCCAAGCGGTAGATAGGCCTTTCCACTATCTGATTCCGCCTGGACTGCAGTCCAGCCTCCAGCCTGGCCACAGGGTGATCGTCCCCTTCGGTGCCCAGAAAGTAGTGGGCTATGTCATGAAGATTGTCGATGATTGCCCGGTTGATCAGGTCAAACCTATTTTGAGGGTTCTAGATGAGGAGCCCCTGCTTACCAGGGAAATGGTGGATCTAGCCTTGTGGCTTGCAGATCATACCTACTCCCGGCTGGCAGATACCCTGCGCTGCCTCCTGCCCCCGGGAATCCACATCAAGTCTGAAAAATATGTGGAGCTTGCCCAAGTAAATGCTGCCGAGCTCATCGATGAGCTTAAGGAGAGAGCTCCAAAACAATGGGCAATCCTAAGCTATCTAGAAGCCGCAGGCGGTGAGGCACTGTGGGATGACATTAGGAAAGGCGTCCAATGTCAAGGTGCCGCCATCAACGCATTGGCTGAGAAGGGATATGTAGCCGTCAAGCATCGATGGACGAGCCCCGCGGTAAGGACGAAGCGGGTACCGTTCTGCCGATTGAATGTCACACAGGAGGCGGCTATTGAGTGGATTGAAGCCAACAGCAGGCGGGCGCCGAAACAGGCGGAGCTAGTCAGATGCTTGCTGGAGATGGGGCAGCACCTTGCAGCCTCGGCTTTAGCTGCCAAGGCCGGAACCACCTTGAGCACCGTGAGGGCTTTGGAGGAAAAGGGCCTGATCAAGCGTTACTGGCAGGAGGTTTATCGGGACCCCTATGGGAAGGGCGCAGCTGTAAGCGGGCCGCTGACACCAAACCCTGCCCAGAAGGAAGCACTGGCAGCCATCATCAGAGCCTTGGATCAGAAGGCAAAGGCTGTGTTTCTCTTAAGGGGAGTTACCGGCAGCGGGAAGACGGAAGTATATCTTCAAGCTATGGCGAGAGCCTTGGAACGGGGAAAACAAGCCATTGTCCTGGTCCCGGAGATTTCCCTCACTCCCCAGACAGTACGGAGGTTTAAGTCTAGATTCGGACAGAGGGTGGCGGTGCTCCACAGCGCGTTGAGCGCCGGCGAACGGTTTGATGAATGGCGCCGCATACGCAGCGGCGATGCGGATATCGTTGTGGGTGCCCGCTCCGCGGTTTTTGCTCCCTTTACCCGCCTGGGGTTAATAGTCATTGACGAAGAGCATGAACAGAGTTACAAACAGGAAGAAATGCCCCGGTACCATGCCCGGGATGTGGCGATGTGGCGGGCAGACCGCCATGGTGCTGTTGTCATCTTGGGGAGTGCCACTCCCTCTGTAGAATCAGCTTACCTGGCGGAGGCCGGAGTGTATCGTCAGCTGCTTTTGCCGGATAGAATCGAGACCCGGCCGCTGCCGCCGGTGGAGATTGTAGATATGCGGGCGGAACTAAAGCGGGGCAACAGGACCATCTTGAGTCATAAGCTGCGGCATGCCATCAGGGAGCGGCTCGGGAAAAAGGAACAGATGATCATCTTGCTGAACCGGCGGGGATATGCCACCTGCGTCTTGTGCCGGGAGTGTGGTCACGTTCTGCAGTGCACTAACTGCCGGGTTACCCTCACATACCACGAGCCTGACCAGAGCGTCAGGTGTCATTACTGTGGATGGCAGATGGCGTTACCGCGGCTGTGCCCCGAATGCCGCAGTGATCTGCTGAGGCGCTTTGGCGTGGGAACCCAGCGGGTGGAGGAGGCCCTGCTGCGGGAGTTTCCGGGGGCAAGGGTACTCAGGATGGATCTGGATACCACCAGGCGCAAAGGGGCCCATGGGGCAATCCTCAGCACCTTTGAGCGGGGAGATGCTGACATCCTCTTGGGGACGCAGATGATAGCCAAGGGCCTGGATTTTCCCAATGTCACTTTGGTGGGGGTTATTACTGCCGATACAGCCCTCAACATCCCGGATTTCCGGGCAGGAGAGCGGACCTTCCAGCTGCTAACCCAGGTAGCAGGCCGTGCCGGGCGGGGAGATAAGGGCGGGGAAGTGATTATTCAGACCTACACGCCGGAGCATTACAGCATCCAGGCAGCCGGGGCCCATGACTATCCAGCATTCTATCGGGAGGAGCTGGCTTTCCGCCGGGAGATGGATTATCCTCCGTACACGTTCCTAGCCAGGGTCTTGGTCTCGGGCCCCGTGGAAAGGGAGGTAATTGATACTGCCCAAGAGGCTGCCGAGGTTTTGCGGACTCAGATTGGGGCCCTGGAAGCGGAAACAGACGATGTCAAGGCCTTCGGCCCCTCGCCGGCTCCCCTCTCCCTGGTGCGCAGCCGCTATCGCTGGCACATAGTCTTGAAGGGGAAGGAAGCTGCAGTGCGCAAGTGTCTCGACGGGTTTGTATCCCATCCCCAGCCCTATCCCTGCAGTGTAAGTGTTGACGCTGCTCCTTGTGCTCTGCTATGATCACTTTAAGCTCTGCCGCAGAGCTGGGCGGCGTGAACAGCAGCAATTAACCAGAGAGGACGGGACCCATGGCGGTTTTGGAGATAGTCAAAGAAGGCGCCCCGGTCTTGCGCAAGCAGGCCGAGCCGGTGACCCAGGTGACCAAGCGCATCCGCAGACTGGTCAAAGATATGTTGGATACTATGTATGAAGCCAATGGGGTGGGGCTCGCGGCTCCACAAGTTGGTATGAGCCAGCGGATCATAGTTGTCGATGTGGGGGAAGGGCCGGTTGTGCTCATCAATCCTGAGATCGAGGAAGCAGCCGGTAGTGAGATCGACTCAGAGGGCTGTCTCAGCATTCCCGGAAGATGGGGGTATGTTGAAAGGGCCCAAGAGGTGGTAGTGACTGGATTGAATGACTCCGGACGCAGTGTGAGGCTGCGGGCGGACGGCCTGTTTGCCAGGGCATTGCAGCATGAAATCGATCATCTAGATGGAGTGCTGTTTATCGACAAGGCGCTGGAGATAGAAGAAGACGAAGCAGAGGAAGAAGAGGAGAAAGAGGAAGCCCGGTAATGCCGGGAGGTGACTAGATGCGTATTGCATTTATGGGAACACCTGAATTTGCGGTACCCAGCCTTAAACGCCTGATTGATGGGGGCTTTGCTGTAGAGGCGGTGGTGACCCAGCCGGATCGGCGCCGGGGAAGGGGACACCGGGTGAGTTTTTCTCCCGTCAAGGAAGCGGCCCTGGAAGCTGGCCTCAGTGTACTGCAGCCGGAGAAGGTGGCTGACGAGAGTTTTGTGGAGCTCTTAAGGGAACTCAATCCAGATGCCATTGTAGTAGTGGCCTTCGGCCAGCTGATCCCTCCGGCCATCTTAGAGCTGCCCCGGTACGGCTGCATTAATGTCCATGCATCACTGCTGCCCCGCTATCGGGGAGCAGCGCCCATTCAACAGGCGATTATTGATGGCTGCAGTGCAACAGGCGTGACCACCATGCTGTTGGATGAAGGCTGGGACACAGGGGATATCCTGCTTCAAAGACAGGTCCCTATTCAACCTGAAGATACGGCGGGGAGCCTGGAAGTCAAGCTGGCAGAAGAAGGTGCCGACCTTTTGACTGAAACCCTCAGCCGTTTGGCCGAAGGAGGCCTCAAGCCCGCGCCTCAAGATGAGAGTCAAGCTACCTATGCATATAAGCTGTCAAAAACTGCGGGAGAAGTCCGCTGGCAGGCTGCTGCCCGGCAGATTGTAGATTTGGTCAGGGGCGTCAATCCCTGGCCCGGGGCATATACCTATCACCGGGGACAGCTGCTTAAAGTGTGGGAAGCGGCTTTGGCGGAGCTGGAAGCTGATGGCGCCAAACCGGGGACTATCCTCGCCGTAGGCGAAGACGGCATCATCGTCGCTTGCGGCACAGGTTCTGTGTCTCTGAATCTAGTACAACCTCCCAATCGCCCCCGCATGGGAGGCCGGGATTATGCCAATGGCTATCGGGTTGACCTGGGGGAAATGCTGGGGGGCGCACCGTGTAATGGTTGAGGAGAAAAAACGGGTATTTGTCGGACTAATTAGTATCAGCCTCCTGATCCTGGCTGTCTTGGCAGGAACAAGCTGGTATTTGGTCCAGAAGGGCTCCAAGGTGGCCTGGTGGATCCTGCTGATTCTCCTGTCTGTAGTGATGGGGTTTTTGATCTATGCGGGGCTGGGCATACTGGGATTACTGGTGTCTCTCATCACCGGCCGTACACCGCCTGTACTCAGCAGGGCCCAGGATACGGTGGCCTTTGCCCTGTTGCCTTTGGCACTGCGGGTGGGAGCACTGCTGGGTGTAGAGAAGGATCGGATCAGAGCATCTTTCATCGAGGTAAACAACCAGCTGTTTCGGCAGAAGGATAAGCGGGTCCGTCCCCATGAACTCTTGATCCTGGCGCCCATATGCCTGCAGAACGCCGACTGCCCGAGGAAAGTGACCAATGATATTGGCCAGTGCCGGAAATGTGGCCGCTGTTCTGTTGGCGGGCTATTAGAGCTAGCTGACAAGTATGGGGTGAATCTGGCCGTAGCCACAGGAGGTACAAAGGCCCGGCAGCTCATCCGTGATCTGAATCCGCAAGTGGTCATTGCCATTGCCTGCGAGAGGGATCTGGTCAGCGGTTTGCAGGACGCGCGGCAGATTACCGTTGGGGGTATCACCAACCAGCGCCCCCATGGCCCTTGTTTTAATACACAAGTGGATTTGGAGAAGGTTGAAGAGGCTCTCAAGGCTTCTCTATTGGATACAGCTGATTAGGCAAAGGCGATGTAGACAGGGCTGTAAGGGCAGCAGCTCCCGCAGGCTTAGAGCTTGGATCCAGAAATATCCTGGACATTGAGCTGAATCTTAGTGTATAGTGATATTAAGGGCGGAATGGGAGCCCCGGCCTGATCACGGATGCAAAGGAGGGTGTTTATTGTTTTTTCCTTTTTATTATGATCCCACCTATATTCTGTTGATTCCGGCATTAATCTTAGCGATCTATGCCCAGGGAAAGGTTCAGGGAACCTTTCAGCGCTACCTGCGGGAGTATTCCCAGGTGGGCATGACCGGTGCCCAGGTGGCTAGGGCGCTGCTTGATGCCAACGGTTTGCATGATGTGCCGGTGGAGATGACCAGGGGCGTTTTGTCTGACCATTATGATCCCCGCACCAAGAGGATGCGGCTTTCCCCACAGGTCTACAACAGCACTTCCGTGGCTGCTTTAGGTGTCGCCGCCCATGAGACAGGGCATGCAGTTCAGCATTCGCAGGCATACATTCCCTTGAATATCCGCAACAACCTGTACCCTGTAGCCAGCATCGGCTCACAGATGGCGTTTCCACTGTTTTTTATCGGATTCCTGACTTGGTCCCAGACCCTGATGAGTGTGGCTATTTGGCTGTTTATTGGGGCTTTGGCCTTCCAGTTGGTGACCCTGCCGGTGGAGTTCAATGCCAGCCGCAGGGCCTTGGCTATGCTGGAAGGCGGCGGGTTTTTGACTCGAACGGAGATTCCCAAGGCTAAGCAGGTCTTGGATGCGGCGGCTTTGACCTATGTGGCTGCTGCTGCGATGGCTGCCCTGCAGCTCCTGAGGCTGCTGGTCTTGAGGGGAGCCCGTGATGATTAGAAGTTGTAATAAGAACTGGTAAGAGACCCAGGTGCCCAGGCCGGATAGTGCCTGGGCTTTTTTGGAGGCGATCCTGTGGCCAAGAAGCGCAAGGTTACCCCCAGGGTGACAGCATTGCAGGTTCTATGTGCAGTTGAGGCCAGTGAGGCATATGTCCACATTGCCCTCCATCAGCAGCTCACCAGGTCCGCCCTGGACAAACGGGACCGGGCCCTGGCTACCGAACTGGTCTACGGCACTTTGCGCCGCCGCCTTACCTTGGACTGGGTGCTGGAGCAGTACTCCCGCCATCCTCTAGAGAAGATGCCTGCAGCACTCCGGAATAACCTCCGCATGGCGGTTTATCAAATCCTGTTCCTTGACAGCATCCCCGCAGCTGCCGCCTGCCATGAGGCTGTGGAACTGGCCAAGAACTTCGGACACCGGGGTACTGCCGGGTTGGTTAACGGGATTCTACGTTCCCTGCTCCGGGAGCCGGAAAAAGGGGATTTTGTCAAGGCTGCCGAGAAGCTGGAGCCGGCGGAGCGGATCAGCCTGCTGCATTCCCATCCGCTGTGGTTAGTCGAACACTGGCTCCGGGAGCTAGGAGCTCAAGAAACTGAAGCTTTGTGCAGTGCCAACAACCTGTCTCCACCTACCTTTGTCAGAGCCAATACCATCAGGCTCCAGCGGGATGAGCTGGTTGAGGCCTTGAGAGAGGAAGGTGTGAACGCGGCTTTTGGTCAGCTGGCACCGGAGGCAGTAGAAATCTCGGGATTTCCCAGCATCTCCGCATTGAAGGCCTATCAAGCTGGGTATTTTGCTGTACAGGATGAGGCGTCGATGCTGGCTGCCCATGCCCTGGCTCCCCGGCCTGGAGAACTAATCTACGATCTCTGTGCGGGTCTGGGAGGCAAGACGCTCCATATCGGTGCACTTATGGAAAATCAAGGCCGGCTGCTGGCCTTTGACCAGCATAAGCAGAAGCTGGGACTGCTGGAAAAAGCAGCCAAGCGGCTGGGCATCACAAATGTGAAGACCATTCCAGCTGATGCTGCATCCCTCGAGGCCCAGTATTGGGGCAGGGCGGATGGGGTGCTGTTGGATGCACCTTGTTCCGGTTGGGGAGTGATCAGGCGCAAGCCAGATATCCGCTGGCGGATCCAGCCGGAAAGGCAGCGGGACTTGGTCAAGCTCCAGCGGCAGCTCTTGGTTTCAGCCTATCAGTGTTTGGCCGCCGGAGGGAGATTGGTTTACAGCACCTGCACCATCAACCGCCGAGAGAATGAGGAAAATGTCGCATGGCTTGTAAAGAAGTATCCCAGTCTAGATTATATCGACGTAAAAGCCATCCTTCCCAATGGGACTGACAAGTACGGCTTAGAGCCTCAGAAGACCCTGCAGCTGTTGCCCCATCGCCACGGCACCGATGGATTCTTCTTGGCTGTACTCCGGAAAAGCAGCGCCTGAGCAGGGCAGAAAACGCCGTTTGATCAAAAAGAGCAGCGGCAGAAGGCAAACTCACTCCTGCCGCTGCCGGCGACAGCCGCCTAGCTGTTCAAGGAGCGGACCGGTTGAGCGAAGTGACCGGCCAATAATACGTAACCTCGCCGGGATGCGACCGGATCATCCCATCCGCTGGCCTTGAACGAGCCTATCATTATTCTGAGCTTGATCAGCTCAAAATATGCGGAGAAGAGCAGCATACTCCCAGCAGCCCGAAAGACAGTTGCCAATTATTTCCTCCCAATACCTGCCGCTGCGCAGGAAAATTGTCACAGATGTCGAAAAACTTAGTGGGATCTACACTTTACAGAGTGACAGCCGGTGTTTTTCGTAAATTGGGTTGTAGGGACTGGGTTGTAGGAGGGAGAAGGTTGCTTAGAATTCTGATTGCGGATAACAATGTAGGGCTTTGTGAGACTCTAGATGCTTTTTTGGGAAGGCAGGAAGGTATGCAGGTGGTGGGCATTGCCCATGATGGTGAAGAGACCCTGACAATGATGGAGGAACAAGAGCCGGATGTGGTGCTGCTGGACATCACCATGCCCCACCTCGACGGCTTGGGAGTGATGGAGCGGCTTTCCCAGCTGAATATGGTCAAAAGGCCCAAAATCATTGTGCTGACAGCCTTCGGCAGAGAGGATATTATTCGGCGCTTTACCGATCTGGGTGCAGATTACTTCGTAGTGAAGCCTTTTGATCTTAATGTGTTGGCCGATCGGATTCGTCAGTTCGCCGGCGAGGCATCCAATGGGTCCATATTAAGGGAAAGTGAACCAGAGGCAGACCAACAGGCTGCTCGCAAGGCTTTGCGATCAGCGGTTAACCGGGAGGCCCTGGTCACAGAGTTGTTACATAGGATCGGCATTCCGGCTCACTTCAAGGGGTACAACTACCTGCGGGATGCAGTGATGGTAGTCATGGAGGAAGAAGGCCTGTTTGGCGGTTCGCTGACCAAGGAGCTCTACCCCCGGCTGGCTGAGAAGTACAACACAACCCCCGGAGGGGTCGAGGCAGCAATCCGCAATGCGGTGATCACTGCTTGGGAGCACGGCAACCGGGACTATCTCGAGGAGCTGACAGGCAGAACCACCAAGGGCCGCTTTCCCACCAACTCCCTGATCATTGCCAAGCTGGCTGACCAGCTCAAGTACAAAAGCCGGCTTTCCAGTTGACTGAGATCCCCAGCTTGAGGGCAAGAAACTCAAAAACCCACGGCTGAGTCTCCCAGCCGTGGGTTTTATGGTCGGGGTACTCGGATTCGAACCGAGGGCCTCTTCGTCCCGAACGAAGCGCGCTACCAAACTGCGCTATACCCCGTATTACTATCTTCAACAAGGCTAATTATACCCCATACTCCTCCCGCCTGTCAACTTTCCCCGCCGGTCATCACTGCGGTGATCCCCTCCGGCATTATATCCTTTCTAAGGCCCGGTTGGTGATTTGCAGCTCTTTTTGGGCAAAGGCGTAGAATTTCCGCAAGGTCTTGCGCAATCGCCTCTGATAGCTCGGTGAAGAGTTTTCGACAAAGGCTTGGATGTCGCCTTCTTCTACCCTGGCCAAGAGAAAGCGCAAGAAGCGGCTGGCATCTCCCAGATAGTACTCCTCTGACTTAATCCCTTCATCTAAGAGGAATTCTATATATGCTGTAAGAAAGTGTACTTTACCCTTGACGGTCATGGTTCTCTTAACCTCCGGAAGGATCGTAGGAGAGGACTCTGCTGTTAGCTTGCCCAATAGCGAAAACGACAACTATGGGCGAGGTAGAGGGAGCCGCGGCGGCTGGCCTTAAGATGGTGCAGGCTGTGCTCTCTGGGAAAAGATAGGGGCTCTTGGCATAGTTTGCCACTTCTTTCGCAATAATAAAGGCATCTGGAGACGTGATTGATGATGACACCAATGAGAGTCCTGGTGGGACAGGGGCCAGAAGAACTCAAGCGGCTCCTGTCAGAATTTGGCGAACCCGGCTATCGGGCCGATCAGCTGCTCAAATGGGTGTACCGGCCGGTCCCAAGCATTGACGATATGAGCAACCTGCCCGCTGGGCTCCGGGACAGGCTGTCTCGGGAAGCTGTTTACCATCCCTGTTCTGTAGTCACAGTCCGCCATTCCCGAGATGGGACCCGCAAATACCTGCTGGCCTTGGCGGATGGAGAGCTGATCGAGACTGTGTTTATACCAGAAACTCAGCGGAGCACAGTCTGTATTTCCTCCCAGGTGGGCTGTAAGATGGGCTGCAGCTTTTGTGCCACCGGCTCCCTGGGATTTGTCCGCGGCCTTACGGCAGGAGAAATTGTGGATCAGGTGCTGCAGGCAGCCCTGGATGTGGGCAGCCGCCCCAGCAACGTGGTCTACATGGGAATGGGCGAGCCCTTGGACAACTATGATGAGCTCATCCGCAGCATCGGCATCCTTAATGCCCCTTGGGGGCTTAACATCGGCATGCGGCAGATTACCGTCTCCACCTGCGGTGTGGTGCCGGGCATTCGGAAGCTGGGCCGGGAAGGCTTAGCGTTGACCTTGGCCGTTTCCCTTCACGCAGCCGATGACGACAAGCGGAGCCGCATCATGCCCATAGCCCGGGCATACCCCCTGGCTAGGCTGATGGAAGCCCTCCATGAGTATGTTGCTAACACCAAGCGCCGGATAACCATAGAATATGCACTCATGGCAGGCTTCAATGACGGCCGTCAGGATGCACAGCGGCTGACTGATCTGCTGAAGGGGCTATTGTGCCACGTGAACTTAATACCGGTAAATCCCATCCCTGGGGGATTGCAGCAAAAGCCCGAAAGCAGCCAGGTGGTCAGATTTGAGAACTGGCTTCGCCAGGGAGGCCTGGAGGTCAGCATCAGGAGAGAACGGGGTGCGGACATAGAGGCCGCCTGTGGTCAGCTGCGGGGCCAGTGGGAGGAGATTTGAGTATGGAGTTTTTCCGCAAACTTGAGGATTCCTTGGAAAGACTCATGGGGTTATTGGCTGGCTGGGGAGATCAACGTTCGGTGCAGCCCGTGGAGATCGGTCGGCAGCTTGCCAAAGCAATGCTGGCCGACCGCCGGGTTTCCACGGTCAATGTCTATGTACCCAATCGCTTTCTTGTCCATATTAACCCAGCGGATTGGGAGAAGCTGGAGCCTTTGAGGCTGACCATTACTGAGGAAATCAGCCAGTACCTCGCTGACCGGGCCCGTAGCAGTGGTGTCAGCTTTGCTGCACCGGTGAGGATTGAGTTTCAGACGGTGGATGGTCTGACCAAGGGCTCGGTGAAGGTGGAAGCCTTCTTCCAAGAAGGCGAAGAGCACCAGCACACCGCCAATGCCAGCGGTAACGGGGAGGCCCTTGGAGACGATGGAGAAAAGGGGGATGGGACTCAAGTATATAAGCTGCCGTCGGGGCCCATGGCGGCTAACCCCAGGGCTGAACTGGTGGCGATCAGCGGGCCCCAAAAGGGGCAGGTATGGATGCTGGGAGACGGGGATACCTCCATAGGCAGGAGCCCCGGGCAGCATGTTCGCCTTACTGACCCCAGCATTTCCCGCAGTCATGCGGTAGTGCGGATCAAGCAAGGGCGTTATTGGATAGAGGACAACAATAGTACCAACGGCATCAAGATCAATGCCAAGCAGATCAAGAGTGCTATCCTAGCAGATGGCGACCTTATTGAACTGGGTACTACCCGCCTGCAGTTCCGGATGGTGAAGTAGCATGGTAAGGTGGCTGTCGTGGCTGGTACAAATGGCTTTTATCGGTATGCTCTTTGTGTTCCTTAGGGAAGTGATTCAGTTTGCTAAACTGGAGTCGACTGACAAAACTCAAGAGCAGCCGGCGTATCTTGTAGAGCTGCCGCTGCCGGGAGGTTCAAAACCTGTCCAGATAGTCCCAGTTGGTGATGAGACTCGCTTGGGGCGAGATCCCAACAGCCATCTGGTCTTGGAGGATCCTTTTGTTTCCGCAAGCCATGCCCGGATCTACCGGCAGGAGGGGGAATTCTGGTTGGAGGATTTGGGCAGTACAAACAGTACATATCTTAATGGGGAACTTGTGAGTGGGCCGCGCAAGTTGGCAGAGGTGGCAGTCATTACTGTCGGGAATGCGGTGGTTGTTTTCCACACCTCCCCCAATTCTCCCGAGAGAAAAGGGTGACCGTGATGCGGGTTGGAGCAATTACTCATGTGGGACAGGTCAGGAAGGTGAACCAGGATGGTTACCTCATCCGGGATTCACTGTTGGCTGTTGCCGACGGTATGGGAGGGCACCAGGCTGGAGAAGTGGCCAGTTCCCTAGCCCTAAAAGTGATAGCAGAATGGCCCTTTGACCGGGATAACCCCCTGCCATCACTGCAGGAGGCGGCGGCCCATGCCAACTTGAGGATCCTGCGGCTCGCGGAGGAAAACCAAGAGCTGGCGGGTATGGGGACCACACTATCCGCAGCATTAGTCATGGACAAGAAGGCCTATATCGCCCATATCGGCGACAGCCGCATTTATAGATGGGACGGCAAGAAGCTTCATCAGCTGACAGAAGACCACTCGATTGTGGCGGAACTGGTCAGGAGCGGCGCTCTATCGGAAAGGGAAGCCCTGGTGCATCCCCACCGCAACGTGTTGACCAGGTCTTTGGGAACAGCCCCCCAAGTTTTTTTTGACCTTAAAGAAGAGAATCTGGATGACGGAGATATCCTGGTACTGTGCACAGACGGCCTTTATTCTCTGATTACTGAAGATGAGCTGGGAAATATCCTGACCAGCTATGCCGACCCCCAGCAAGCGGCGGAACGTCTTGTAGAGCTGGCCAATGAACGGGGAGGGCATGATAACATCACTGCCCTAGTGGCTGCCATGGGCGAGTAGCAAGGGCAGTACCAGAGGGAGGCTGGATGGTTATTGCAGTTGTCCTGCAGTTCTTTGGGAAGATATCTGTCCACCGGCTATCGGGCACGCCGGCGGGAACGCAGGCTGCTTGTGCTAGTTGCCGTTATTGCTGTGGCGGGTGTATCGTTGAGCAGCCGCTTTAGTGGTGGAGCTTGGCACCGGGGCCTGCAGCTAGGCGGCAGTCTGGGGATAGGGCTGTTTTGCCTCCATTTTTTCTTTTGCCTTGCCGGTTTCTCCGGCGATGAGTATCTCCTGCCGCTGTGCGGGTTTCTGTGCGCTTTGAGCCTTACTATACTGGCCGGCCTGTCACCGGTGACAGCTTTGCGTCAGCTTTATTGGATGCTCTTGGGACTTGCTCTGATTCCTATCGCGGCTTTGCCCCGCCAGTGGCATTCGCTGGCAGAGTATCGCTACCTGATGGGAATCACAGGCCTAAGCCTCTTGTTTTTCACAGCGCTTTTTGGAGTCGAGCAGTGGGGCGCCCGCCTGTGGTTAGAGATTGGTCCGGTGAGATTTCAGCCTGGAGAAGTGGTGCGGCTGGGATTGGGTGTGTTCATCGCCGGGATTCTCAGCGAGAATTCTCAGCTCTTTGCACATCCCACCGCCAAACTGGGGCCTTTCAGCATCCCTGAACCCAGGCACATAATGCCCCTGCTCAGCATGTGGATCCTATTTCTATTTGTGCTGGTTGTGCAAAGGGACTTGGGGTCTGCAATACTCTATTACGCACTGTTCGCCTTGCTCAGCTATGCCGCCACCGGTCAGATTGTCTACCTGGTGCTGCCTGCTCTCATGGGCGGGCTTGGCGGTGTTCTGGCAGCTTCTGTCTTCCCCCATGTGGCAACCAGGTTTGAGATTTGGCTCAATCCGTGGGCGTCTCCTAGAGGAGCAGGATATCAGATAGTGCAGACCATGTTTGCCCTAGCCAACGGGGGCTGGCTGGGCAGAGGCCTCGGCCAAGGCCTCGCCCGGGCAATACCGGCATCCCATACAGATCTGCCTCTGGTGGTAATTGGAGAAGAGCTGGGCTTTCTGGGACTTCTCCCATGCTTGACTGCACAATTCCTGCTGGCGGCAAGGGGCTTAAAGGTCTCCTTTCGATGCGGGCACGGCTTTCTGCGGCTTCTGGGGCTGGCAGTGGTGACGGGCTGGAGCTTGAGTGTCTTCTTGGCTGCCGGCGGCCTTATGCGGCTCGTGCCCTTGACGGGGCTGGTGACTCCCTTTGTCAGCTACGGGGGTACTGCAATGGTCACAAATCTCTTCAGTCTGGGCTTGCTGCTCAACATCTCCAGGCGGGAGATTTGGCCATGAGAAAACCTTGGGTTTTCTTGACATATATTCTCATGGCGGGTTATCTGCTGCTGGCAGCAGGGGCCTTCTACTGGCAGGTAGGACAGAGGGAAGCGTTAGTCAACCACCCTTCCAATCCCTACCGGCTGATGGAGCACTACCGTGTCCGCAGGGGAGGGATATTCGCCAGCGGCGGAGAAGTGATAGCCGAAAGCCTAGAGCGCGAAAACAGCTTTGAGAGGGTGTTCGGGGGGACTTCCGGTTTGGCACCGACCATTGGCTATTTCAGCCGGCGCTACGGTACTGCTGGCATGGAGAAGGCCATGGATGACCTCTTGATGGGCCGCAGGTATCCAGGGACATCGATAATCGGACGGATCCGCCATTTGCTTTCAGAACCCGCCTCGGGTTATGATGTGATTACTTCCATCGACTTAAATCTGCAGCGGACGGTAGAGCAGGCCTTTGCTGGACGCAAGGGAGCCGCGGTGGTGATGGAGGTAAAGACCGGCCGGATCTTGGCCATTGCCAGTCTGCCGGGGTTTGATCCAGAGACTGTCGATTCTCAATGGGACAAGATCATCAGTGATGTCAACAGCCCTTTATACAACCGGGCTCTAGCAGGCTTTTACCCTCCGGGCTCTACGTTTAAGATAGTAGTGCTGGCGGCAGCCTTGGCCGATGGAGAGCTGGACTTGACCAGCACATTTGATGACCCAGGCACTGTAACCGTAGAAGGACATACCATCGCCAATGCCGGCGGCACTGCCTGGGGGCCCATAACCTTGTTGGAGGCACTGGCAGTATCGTCCAATGTCGTCTTTGCAGAGACGGCTCGCAAAATCGGAAGTGACCGGCTCTTGGAAATGGCCCGGGCCTTCGGCCTGGGAAGGAGGCCTCCCCTCGCCGGAGATAATGTGGGGGCAGGGAGACTGCCTGCCGGGGTGCTTTCCCAGCTGGAGCTGGCCCAGATGGCCATCGGTCAGTATGGCTTAGTTACTACTCCTTTGCAGATGGCAATGGTAGTCCAGGCTGTTGCCAATGATGGGCTAATGATGGAGCCGATGCTGGTTGATGCCGTAAAGGGCCCCGGAGAGGGCAGCAGATGGGCAAATCGGCCCCGGCCCATGGGGTATGTGGTGGGTGTTCAGACCGCCCGCCAAATCCGGCAGGCCATGGCGGAGGTGGTAACCCGGGGGACAGGCCGGAGTGCGGCATTGAGGGGCATCGATGTAGGTGGCAAGACCGGGTCGGCAGAGAATCCTCAAGGGAGAGCACATGCTTGGTTCGTTGGGATGGCTCCTGTGGATCAGCCGGCAATCTGCCTGGCTGTCGTTGTGGAACACGGCGGCAGCGGCGGCAGCGTAGCGGCTCCCATTGCCCGCCGGATTCTTGCCGCATATTTTGAAGGAGCCGGCAGTTAGGCGGGTGCCGCCGAGATTGAGGAAGGCCCAGTTTAACGGCGGAAGTGAGGTGAGATGGTGGAAGGAGAAGTTTTGTCAAACCGCTATGAGATAAGGGAACGGATAGGCGAAGGCGGCATGGCTTTAGTCTACCGTGCTAAAGATCGGCTGCTCCACCGCTGGGTAGCAGTAAAGGTGCTGCGGGAGCAGTATGCCAGTGATGAGGACTTTGTCGAGCGGTTTCGACGGGAGGCACAGGCAGCGGCTAGTTTATCCCACCCCAATGTAGTCAATATCTACGATGTGGGAGAAGTGGGCAGTACCCACTACATTGTGATGGAATATGTCCGAGGCATCAATCTCAAAGAGCTGATCCGCAGGGAAGGACGGCTGACGCCGGAACAAAGCGTAGACATAGCTATCCAAGTGGCTGCTGCTTTAGGCCACGCTCATCGAAATCACCTGGTGCACAGGGATATCAAGCCCCACAACATTCTTATCACTCCTGAGGGCACTGTGAAAGTGACTGACTTCGGCATCGCCCGGGCAATGAGTGCCGCGACATTGACCCAGACCGGCCAAGTCATTGGATCTGTACATTATTTTTCGCCGGAACAAGCCCGGGGCGGAATTACCAGTGAACAGTCGGACATTTATTCTTTGGGGATCGTTCTTTATGAGATGCTGACCGGCAGAGTGCCCTTCACCGGCGAGACTCCCATCGCGGTGGCACTGCAGCAGCTGCAGGATCCAGTGCCCTCTCCCCGGGAGATTGAACCAAGCATTCCCAAGTCTTTAGACAAAGTGCTATTCAAGGCCCTGGCCAAAGACCCCAAGGAGCGCTTTCGTTCTGCAGAGGAGTTTATCCGCGCCCTGCAAGAGACAAACTTGGCCGTTATAGCACCGGTAACCCGAGCCAATGGTGACTTGGGAGATTCCCAAGATGATTGGGAGGCAACAAGGATGATGCCTGCAGCAGAGCCGGAGGAAGCCACCCGGGTCCATGGATTGGAGGAAGGGAGCAAAGTGAGCAAAGGGAAGCGTTCCAGCTCGCCTAGAAAACGGCGCAGTCGAGGACTCATATTCATATTTCTTATAGCCTTTCTGGGAGGCCTGTTTTGGGCTATCTCTTACCTTCCTGATCTGATCTTCCCGGCAGAGGTCAGTGTGCCCGATGTTACCGGCCTGACAGTCGCAGAGGCAAGGGTGGCGCTGGAGAAGCAGAGGTTGAGACTTGCTGTAGATAGGGAAATCGAAAGCGACCTCCCTGCTGGGAGAGTTATTAGGCAGGATCCCGCTGCCAACCGCAGAGTGAAGGAAGGCCGGACAATTTGGGTAGTTGTAAGCCGGGGCCCTCGCCTGGTGCCGGTGCCTGCCGTGGTGGGCCTGAGCTTGGATGAAGCCAGGGAGATTATTACAGAGGCAGGCTTGACTGTTGGTGTGGAGACACCGGTCTATGAGCCGACGGTGCTGGAAGGGTATGTGGTTAGTCAGAGCCCCCAAGCGGGGACGTATTTAGAGGAAGGTTTGGCAGTCGATCTGATGGTGAGCCGGAGTGATGCAGGTTCTCCAGTTGTAGTTGTTCCTGATCTGCGGGGGCAGCCGCTGGAAGATGCCAAGAACCGGGTGAGGCGCCTAGGGCTCACCATTGGCAATGTGTGGAGCGACAGCGATCCATCCCTCTCACCCTGGGAGGTGATGGCACAAGAGCCGGGACCGGGGGCGCAGGTACCCCAGCACACTCCTGTCAATTTTATCTACAACGCATGGGGCACAGGGCAATCGGTGGAGGAGCCGCCCGCGGACTTCGGCGGCGTCTTCCAGGGAGAGGAGTTACCTGCAGAGGATCCCGGCGAGGGAACTACCGGTGCTGATACTGCTGCTCAAGACAGGCCCGTAGATACAGAGAAAAACCGCCTGCGGGAGGCCAGTGTACAGGTGACTGTGCCGCCGGGGCCTGACCAGGAAGTTGTGGTGGTAGTTATCGATGCCCTAGGTGCCCGGGAAGCATATAGGGGGATCCATCCAGGAGAGAGCAGCATTACCCGCCACGTCCGCGGTTACGGTGAAGATGCCCGGATACAGGTCTATGTAGATAACTTCAAGATTTCGGAGACTGGGTTTCCGGATTAATGCTAGTACTAAGCGGGGGCTATGAACGATGAAGGAGGAAACGTGTGACGCCTGAGGTAGGGATTGTCCTTCGGGGAGTGGGCGGCATCTATGATATTGAAGCCAGGGGCGGCCAAGTCATCCGCTGTCGCCCCCGGGGCAGGATTAAGCAGAGTCTCACTATTGTTGCGGGAGACAGGGTCCGGTATCTTGCCATCGGCGAGGATGAGGGTGTGATCGAGGAAGTGCTGCCCCGCACCACGGTTATCCAGCGGCCGGCTGTAGCCAATGTTGATCAGCTGATTGTAGTTAGTGCCTGCACTCAGCCAGATCCCCAGCTGCTGCTGATGGATAAGCTGCTGGTTTTGGCTGAGAGCCGTGGGCTTCATCCAATAGTCTGTCTCAATAAGATCGATTTGGTGGCTGACTCAGTTCCTGAGGAGTTGGCTGCCATTTATAGGCAGGCGGGCTACTTGGTGCTCAAGTGCTCTGCCAAGGTGGGAGTGGGGATTGAGGATCTTAGAAACTGCCTGGCAAACAAGACCAGCAGTTTCGCCGGCCCCTCAGGAGCAGGAAAATCATCCCTTCTCAATGCGGTGCAGCCGGGTCTGCGCTTGACTACCGGCGCGGTCAGCCGTAAGACGGGACGGGGACGGCAGACCACCCGCCAGGTGGCCCTTCTGCCGCTAAGCGGCGGCGGCTATGTTGCCGACACACCGGGGTTCAGTCAGCTGCACCTTGATGATATTGATCAGTATCAGCTGGATGACTACTTCCCAGAGTTGCGCAAGTACAAGGTGAACTGCCGCTTTACCAGCTGTCTCCATCGGTCGGAACCAGACTGCGGCGTCAAGGAAGCAGTGGAGGAAGGCTGCATTGCCCCCAGTCGATACCAGAACTACCAGCTGCTGCTAGATGAGCTGGAACAGCAAGCCCGCACCCGTTACTGATTGAATTGGATGGGAAGTAAAGGTGATATAGATGATCAAAATTGCTCCTTCACTTTTGGCAGCAGATTTCGCCTGCCTAAAGGATGAAATAGCGAAAGTAGAGAAGGCCGACTACCTGCATATCGATGTAATGGATGGGCAGTTTGTTCCCAATATCAGCTTTGGGCCGCCGGTCCTTGCTGGAGCAGCCAGGGTCTCCCCACTTCCCTTTGATGTCCATCTCATGGTGGAGGAACCGGAGTGGCTAATCCCGCGCATCTTCGAGGCAGGCCTTGGAAAGATTGACTGCATCACTGTTCACTGGGAAGCATGTCGGCATGTGCATCGGACTTTGCAGGTAATTAGAGATCTAGGAGTGAAGGCCGGTGTGGCGCTAAACCCTGCTACACCCATATCGGTGCTGCAGTATATCCTGCCTCTAGTTGATAGGATATTGGTGATGACCGTCAATCCTGGCTTCGGAGGGCAGGCTTTTTTGTCTGAAGTAATTCCGAAGATTGAAGATGCTGTCCGCATGCTGGCCGCTGCCGATGCTGATTGTGAAATTGAAGTAGATGGGGGAATAGACCTAGAGACAGCTCCGTTGGCAGTTAGTGTAGGAGCAAGGATCCTGGTTGCGGGAACAGCGATCTTTAGGGCACCAGATCCGCAGGAGGCAATGGAAAGCCTGCGGCAGCTGGTAAGTTAAATATAGATTAACCCCCCCATCGTGGAGGCACACCAACAGCAGACGAGCCATGTGGCTAGCAGTGAGCAAAGCGGCACGCTAGAATCCGGCATTGAGGCTGGAGCGTGTAGGGATCTAGAGCTTAAGGCATGGATAACAGAGGATAGGGCTTAGAGAACACCGATGCAATGACAGCCATTGATGACTGCCACCGGCAGCACGGCTGTCTCTTTTTTATCGCTTAAGGTAAAATCATACTTGACAAAGGGCGAGAATATGTTAATATAGACTCACCACAAAGGTGTTGAGTCAATTAACCATGGAGTTGAGGAGTGGGGAAAGGAGGTGGATGGGTGAGCTGCCGCGGGGCTGACTACTCCGGAGACAAAGGGCAAGCCATCCTGGAGTACGTACTGGTACTTAGTGCTGTTATCGTTCCACTGATCTGGGCGAGCAACCATCTGCAGCACCAGATGGCAGCCTTCATCCGCAGGGTAGTCACCGACATATCTCAATGGTTGATTGGCTGACAACACCCAACACAGCGAAGAAAGGAGGATATTGATGGGTCGGACCCTCTCCCAGTTGTGGAGGGATCAAAGCGGCCAAGGTATGGCCGAATACGGACTGCTAACCGCTTTGATTGCTCTTGTAGCCCTGGTGGCAGTGAGGACTCTGGGAGAGAACCTCAAACAGAAGTTTGAGCAAATGGCAGAAGTGCTAGGCAACGTCAACTGGTAAAAATACAAAAACAAAAACCTCTTCAGGGCATGGCTGGTGATTCAAGACATACCTGGGTTAGGATGACTAGTGCATAACATGCGGCAGGCTGCCCCAGTACCGAGATGGCACTGGGGCAGCCCTATCATCAATATGACAAGGAGATCCCAGCCATCAAGTCCTGTCTGCAGCGGCGGCAAATATCGGATGTATACGCAAGACGTGCTGCGGTTGGCTCAGGAGTTGACCTTCACTGTACTCCTGCTGGGAGCAATCTATTATGACCTCCGCTTTCGAATAGTGCCCAACTCGCTCATTATTGTCTCTTTTGTTGTGGGATTAGTCTGCAGGTCGGTTGAGGGAGTTGGCAGTTTAGTCAGCACATTAGTCTTGACCTTGGCAATTGCCTGGCCCTTCTACCAGGGGTACAAGCGGGGATGGATGGGGGGAGGAGATGTAAAGCTGGCTGCTGCAGCCAGCCTCTTGGCCGGTGAAACAAGGGCAGCCGCCTTCTTCTTGGCAGGCGCGGCGGCCGGCGGGCTGGCCAGTCTGGCGACCATCGCATCGAGAAATTGGCGGGAGAGGCTGGCAATACCACCTTGGCAAAACAGGTCAGCGGCAGAACCTGCTGCCATGGTGCCCTATGCGGCTGCCTACTCCCTGGGCCTGTTAGTATTGCAGATAGTGCTGCTGATTGGCGGCAAGGGATAGGAATGGTGGAGCACAGCTAGTACCATTAGGGGGAGGTTGAGGAAAAGTGGCAGCTAGGGATGAAGGAGCGGCACTTATTGAATTTTGCCTGGCGCTGCCTCTGCTCCTGGTATTTTTCTTAGGCCTTTGGGCCTTTACTCACTATATAATCGAAAGCCAGGTACTTCATTTCTCAGCATACATTGCCGCGAGGACGGCTTTGGTTGATACTGCCGCAAAGGGCGAGCAGGCGGCTGCCCAGTTTCTGGCGCTGTCCCGCCGGGAAGTGTCTTGGCTGACCAGCCTAAGCCGCCAGGCCAGGGGCAGGGTGTTGGATGTCACAAAAGGATCAAGGGGAGTAGAGGTGCAGGTTGGGCGGAAGGAGACAGAGCTATTGTCACTTCTGTCTTTCCTAAGAGCCGCATCCTCCGATGGGGGCCTTTTGGGAGGCGGTTTGAAACCCAAGTCTGATCAGCTGCTCATTAGATATAGGCTGGGGAGGCTTTAAGTATGCATCAGATAGTGTTCCAGGCAAAGCGGTGCATGAAATGTGAAGACGGACATGCCTTGGCCTTTCTCGTGGCCAGCCTGGGAGTCGTGATGGTGCTGGCGCTGGGAATCTACATCGTCTCGGAGGCCGCGGTCACCAAGATACAGACTCAGAATGCCGCCGATGCGGCGGCCTTGGCGGGAGCCGGTATGCTGGCTGATTGTCTAGACCTCTTGGTGTTTTCCAACTGGGTTAGGCCGTTAGGAGTCTTGCCCATCCCTTGGGCCCAAGGGATCAGTATTGCGGTTCGCAATCTGACCCGTGAGGTTATCCGGCACGGTCCTGATGCGGCCAATCTCAGGGCAGTTCAGGTGGGCTTGGCTAACGGAGCCCTCATCATACCGCTCCACAATCCGGATCTGGGCGTGGAAACCGGATTCTTCGGGGTTGTCACAGATACCTTGCGGGGACGAACCGGCAGGCGGTTTGTGGAGGTGACAGCTGTGCAGGAGCTGCAGCTCCCTAGGTGGTTTCGAACCGTTCTCGGCGAACAGGCACCTTCAGGGCTGGCTCTTGCCCCCAGCGCCTTGGCTCGGGGGACCGTTCGGGGGAGAGGAATGGTCTTCGCCCAATATGCCGGCGGCCTGGGAAGGGTGGAGTGAGGTGCAAAATCCGAAGACGCTGCAATGCAATCGGGTGGAACGGGGACAGGCCCTCGTTGAATTGGTACTGATTGCCCCGATCCTAATCATCATCACGTGCGGTGTGCTGCAGCTGGCGCTGGTTTGTCAGGCAAAGCTGCTGGTCCATATGGCTGTGCGGCAGGCTGCTGAGATCTACTTGCAGGGGGGCAGTCAGCAGGCCATTCAGCAAGAAGTAGACCATTTCCTAGGGCAATATCCTTTTATGGCAGACGGGACAGTCAACGTTCATCTAGATACCAGCCCTTTGATGGCTCGGGTGACCGTGGAATGCCAGGTACCGACAGTTCCCTTTATCTGGCAGGCGGAGCGGCAGCCGGCGGTCAAGGCTTCCATGAGCCTGGGCAGGGAGCTCTTCAGCCTCAACAGGCTGCCAGCAAGTTCACTCTTAGACCTGTTCAAGAAGGTTCTGAAAGGAGAGGTGTGATTCTATGTACCCGTTACCGTTAGTCAAGCTGCTGGTGATGTTGATGGTGGGATTGGGGCTCATCCTTCCCGGCAGTATCAGCGATGCATCTCCAAGTCTCCTTCAAGTCTATGCTCCAAAGATTTGGCTGGAGGCAGGCGAGCCCTGGGCCCGCATGTTGGCAATGGCCGAAGAGAAGCTGATCTACATCGAGTATGGTGCCTTAACCGATGACAAGTACCACCTTCTTACAGGAGATCTCTTTCGAGGCGGATGGCGGAACATAAGTGACGAATTCAATGTCACCGAGTCTAGGCTGTTGGCCGAGTTAAGGGAGACACTCAATCTTCCTGATGAAGCAATGCCTTACGTTTACCCGAGAGCTTCAGCCGACACCAAGCTAATGACCGCCCACCGGGGTCAGTGGCAAGCATCTATCTACATTGGGAGGGTTGGGAATGGTGATACGGATCCAGACTTGGGACTTGAGTACATGGCAATCTGCACTGCAGCTGGCGGGAGGAAAGCTCCCGATTGGAATAGGCTGCCGCCGGAACACTTTTGGACACCCGGTTCTCGACTGATTGGGGCAATGGTTGGAGAGTTCGAGCACGTGCCGTGTGAATTCTACAGGTTTGAGACTACCAGCCCGGTAGAGGCTGTGGCTGCCCATTTTCGGCGGCTTTCCCCTGATTGGATAGTCTACTCCGCCGGCGTTCACGGTGCCTTTGGATTCAATGTAAGTGATGGAATGTACTTAGAAGTCTTTCGGGAAGAAAGTGAACAAGAACGGACTGCTTACGGTGTTGCACACTGGCACATAAAAGATGGGGAGCGGTAAGGTATGTTTCGTCACAGATTCTTGATCACTGCTGTCATGTTGGCACTGGCGGCGACCATATTGACAAACACTCACATCCGGAGGCTGGAGGAGCAGGCGTCGGGGCAAGGAGCCCGGATGCCGGTGGTGGTTGCCAAGACAGCAATCCCCCGGGGTACGCCGCTCAAGCAGAGTCATGTAACTACCCGCTGGTGGCCGCCTGACATGATTCCTCAAGGGACTGTTGCCGACCCGCTGCAGGTAGAAGGCCATGTTGCTGCAGTTGATTTTGTTGCCGGTGAAGCCATCATCACCAGCCGGCTATTGGATGAAGGGGAACAGAGCCTATCCTGGCGGTTGTCTCCAGGAGAACGGGCAGTGGCCGTTCAGATTCGAGGTGTTGAGGGCTTGGAGTCAGAACTTGCCGTCGGCCGGCGGGTTGATATCTTAGGCACTTTCCTGGACTACAGTACCGGCCTGGAGAACAGTGTGATGGTCCTTGAAAATGTCAAGCTGCTGGATGCCGCTTTGAAAGAACATGCCTTCGGCGGCAGTCTCGGAACCCAAACGGTGGTCTTGGCTGTTTCACCAAAGGAGGCTCAGAAGCTAGCTCTCTTTAGTTCCAGCGGCACGCTGCAGCTATTGCTGCGTCCTGAAGTTGAGCAAGGGGATGCCGGGTCACAACAGGTTGTGCTGACAACCCTGGATCTGCTGGGTTCGGGCACTGGTGGATGGGCGGGAAGGAGCGGGACTTCATCCCTGACCAGCAGGACGGCGGCGGGCCGGGACAGCCGGGAGGTTTCACAGAAGACTGTGGAGGTAATTAGAGGCACGGCATCATCGACTGTAGACACCCGTCCGGCGGCTTTGGCTTTCAGATAAGTTCACTGCAGAAGGCAGCCGGCCGGAACTTCGGACAGAAGACATGTACAAGGTGTGGAGGTGATTTGGAGTTGCCGGTGAGGACTCGGTTGGTGGATTCCGGCTTAGGGCTGAGAACTCTACCAAGGATCATCTGGGTAGACATCTTCAGCATCTTGTTGATTACACTGATGGTTTCGTCCGCTGTTGGAAAAGTCGCAGCAGGTACCGCGCCCTTCGTCAATCATGCACCCGATGCCTCAGCAGGATCTCTAGATTCAGCCAGGCTCTATCTCTATGCGGGGGAGAGCATCATAAAGCCTGTATCCGGCTTAGAACGGGTTGCCGTCGGAGACCCCGGTATTGCAGATGTGACAGTGATAGAAGAAGATACCCTGCTAGTCAACGGCATCAGCGCCGGGTATACGACTTTGATGATCTGGAACAGTACAGGGATAGAGAAATTCGACGTAGTGGTTACAGCCCGGCCTCCTATTGATCTATCAGTTGTAGAGCGGCTGCTAGAACCTTGGAACATCACGGCCAGCTGGTGGAAGGAATACCTTGTGCTGCAAGGCAGTTTGGAAGACGAAACACAAAGACATACGGTAGAAACATTAGTAGGCTCTATCTGGAACCCGGTTGTGAGCTTGCTGACTGTGGAAGAGAGAACTGCCGATAAGGAAGTACAGCAGACATCCGGGGTGGAGATAGCTGCTGATGAACTGCGGGCGCAGGAGATCAAAAGAACGCTGGGACTGCCAGGCGTATCTGTTCAGGTGGTGAGAGACTTAGCCATTTTGGAAGGCCGGGTGGCCGCGGCAGCAGATCGCCTGCGGGCGGCGGAGATTGCCCGTCAATTCAGTCCAGAGATCTTGAACTTGATCGAGGTTGCAGAAGCAGAAGAGGAAGCATTGACAGCAGATGCTGATGTGTGTATTTCTGAAGCAGAGCTTGACACCGAGAACGAAGGACTTGAGGAAGGCTGGGAAGCCGATTCAGCATCCATCATCGAAGGAATCAGGGAATTGTGTGCAGAGTGGGGTTACAGCCTGGACTGCCTCGGCGGAGTCTTTATTCTGGAAGGCGAAGTTGAGGATGCCCGCCGCAAGGATGTGCTAATTGAGCTCTTGAAGGCCCACGGCCTGACATTTGTCGATGCAACCACTAATAGGCAGCGGGAGGCAGCCCATGGGGAGCTGGCGGGCCTTCAAGCTGTACTCCAGGAACTTCCCGGGCTCTGGGATGTGAAGCTCTCAAAGAAGGGGAAGCGCCTGATCCTCGAGGGCTGGGGAAAGGATCCAGCCGTTATGGACGTTGCCGAGTCTTTGGTACGAGATTACGGGACTCCCTTGGGGCTGGAAGTTTCCAACTTAATCCAGCTCTACTCTGAGGAAGAGATGGTGAAGGCAGCACCATCACTGATCCAAAAGGAGATGGGGATTCCCGGTCTGGTGGTGCGCTGGGTTGGTGATGCCCTTGTACTTGAAGGTACGCTAAACCCAAAAGACCATCAGGCAGCAGTGGCCTTAGCCGGCCAATACAGTTCCAATGTCGTGGACCTGATCTCCAATGGGAACCTGTCAGCCTTGACCATCGCCCAAATTAAAAACCTCATCGGCAGCGGTTCTGTCTCGGTGAAGGCTGTGGGGAATACAGTACTGCTCAAGGGCACTGCTTCATCCAGCGAGGAGAAGGAGGCAATGCTGGCCGTAGCTGCCGCCTTTGGCTATCCGGTAATCGATGCCGTCATGGTAAGCACTCCAGAGGTGGAGCCGGAGGTCTTTTCAGAGGCCGATATCGCCGGTGCCATCGGCCTAGAGGCTATCAAGGTCAGTATTCTCAACGGTACAGTGCTGCTGGATGGCACAGTTGAGGCGCCTGGAGACAAGCTGCGGGCTGAACGCATTGCCGATGCTTTCGGGGCGCCGGTGGTGAGCCTGATTTCCCTCGTGGAACCGCCGATCCAAGAGGACAATTCTTTGGAGATGGAAAGTGCCCGTCTGTGGGAGCAGTTGGTTGAAGAGGCTGCCGCCCAGGGCGCAGTCCTTTACAAAGCAGCATCTACACCGGTTCTGGCAGGACAAGTGACACCTGAAGCCGGTGCCTACTTGGAGTCCCTGCTCAATAGCGAGCTTCCCCACTGGATCAACAGATTGGAAACAGTAGATCCCGAACCACAGCTTCCGTCATTGGAACTCATCAGCTCTGCCCTTGGGAATCCTGCCGTTAAGTGTACTTATGTGGGGAGTACCCTGGTGCTCCAGGGACAGGTGGAGTCTGAGGAGGAGCAGCGGCGGGTGGAAGCCATCGCCTCTATGTTCGGAGTGCCGGTGGCAAGTTTTGTTACCCAAGCAGACGGTGTCCAGCAGGTCTGGGTAGATGTGTGCATGCTGGAGCTTTCCTACAGCGGCCATCGAGAGCTGGGAATAGACTGGCACATTAGCCTGGAGCAGGAAGAACCGGCAGGAATGCTGAGGACACTGCCCGGCGGGTTGTCTGACGCTGAGCAAGAACCGAAGTCGGCCTTCAGTGTGATTGTAGGCCCCCTGTGGGCAGAGACGCACCTGCACAGCCTGCTGCGCTCCGGCAAGGCCAGAGTCTTGGCATCTCCCTCTTTGCTTACCGAAAACCGCCAACAGGCCGAGTTTCTTGCTGGAGGCGAAATCCCTGTGCCCACCGATGTTGAAGGTGTTGACTGGAAGTCATACGGTGTGGGATTGAAGGTCACTCCCACCATCCTGGACAACGGATCTGTGCACTTGCAGGTGGAGCCGGAGGTCAGCTCTCTTGATTGGGATAACGCCGTTCAACTGGAGAATGCCCTAATTCCCGGCGTCCGCACCCGCCGGTGGCGGACCCAGGCAGCGGTGGAACCGGGCAAGGCTCTGGTCATCGGCGGCCTCCTCTCAGAAGAAGAGACTAGTTTAGACAGGCAAGTACCTATTCTAGGCGAGCTGCCCATTCTAGGCAGCCTCTTTCGCAGTGAGATGAAAACCACGCTGAAGACTGATCTCATCGTGCTGGTCAGTCCCAGGGTAATCGATGGGCAGGAAATGTCGGGACTGGAGTTCACACTAGAGCGCTAAAGCTGGAAAATGACCTGAGTGCGGAGGTGGAGAGGATGGCAGTCGCTTCAGTAAAAGCTCCGGCCCAGCGGCGGCTGGGGCAGGTGTTATCCTTTTACAGCGGCAGGGGAGGAGTGGGCAAGACATTTCTCTGTGCTAATTTGGCGGCTATGCTGGTCAAGAAAGGATACAGAACCGCCTTGGTAGACCTGACTTTGCGCCTGGGAAGCGACCTCGCTGACTGGTTGGGCCTGGAGGCTGATCGCAACTTCTCTGACTTGCTGCCGGTGATGGATGCCATTGATCCCAGGGCATTGGAAAGCTATCTCTTGCCCCACGAGAACGGGCTGCGGCTGTTGGCCGCTCCCCAGAGCCCTGACCGCTGGCAGCGCATCAAGGAAGGACATGTAGAGAAGGCAGTTCATCTGCTGCGCTACCGATATGATTTCGTATTGATGGACCTAGCAACCAGCTTTGATAACCGCATACTGTCAGTCCTGCCCATCAGCCATAGGATTTACACCGTGGTAACCCCTGACGGAGGGGCCCTGCAGAACCTAGGAGACTTGGTGAGGCTGCTGCGCCTTTTGGGCTATGGGGGCCGGACCAGGCTTATCCTCAATCGCTTTACCGGCAGGGAGCTTCTGAATGTGCCGGAGATGGAACAGGTGGCGGGACAGCCTTTTGACTACATGATACCGGAGGTCTCTCTGAGGCAGGCGGGCCTAGACAGCTCAAATCTGGAGGTGCCCGGGAGGCTGGCAAAAGGGATGCTTCCCATGGTGGAGGAGCTTGTAGGAACAGAGTCAAAGGCAGCGGGTCCCTTGAGCAGGCGGTTCTTGCCGATAATCGTTAATCCCAGCAGAACTGAGGCTAACCCAGGGGAAGCCAACGGGGAAGAGGTTCATCTAAAGGAATTCCGTCAAAATCTCCAGGCTCTAGTCCATCAAAGGGTGATTGAACAGGTCGGGCCTCAGCACCTCACCATAGAGAATGGCCGGGGAGCCAGGACCCATCTAGAAGCCCAGGTAGTTAAGGTAATCGATGATGTCTTGACCGAAAGGGTTGGGAACCGGTGGACTGAGCAAGAGCAGCAGGCCTTCCGGCAGGAGATGGTTGATGAGATTTTGGGCCTCGGCCACCTGGAGGTGCTGCTGAGGGATCCTGAAATCACTGAGATCATGGTCAACGGTAGTGACCAAGTATATGTTGAGCGCCGGGGGCAGTTGATCTTGACAGACAAGCAGTTTACCAATGATAGTGCGGTAATCAAGATTATAGAGCGGATTATTGCTCCTTTGGGACGGCGCATCGATGAAAGCTCCCCCATGGTCGATGCCCGGCTGCCTGACGGCTCCAGGGTGAATGCCGTCATCCCGCCGCTGTCGCTGAACGGCCCGATGCTGACAATCCGCAAATTCCTCGACGCAGCTCTGACCATCGATGATCTAATTGGCTTAGGATCTCTAGATGAGGAAATGGCAGAGTTCTTGCGGTTCTGTGTCCGGGCCAGGATGAATCTTGTCGTCTGCGGAGGTACCGGATCGGGGAAGACCACACTCCTCAACGTTCTATCCAGTTTCATTCCCCCCGATGAGAGGGTCATAACCATCGAGGACGCGGCTGAACTGCGGCTTAGGCAGCCCCATGTGGGGCGGCTGGAGGCGAGGCCGGCAAACATTGAGGGGAAGGGAGCAGTCAGCATTCGGGACCTGTTGCGGAATGCCCTGCGTATGCGGCCGGATCGGATCATTATTGGCGAGGTACGGGGACCGGAGACCATTGACATGCTGCAGGCCATGAACACCGGCCATAATGGTTCCATGACTACAGCCCATGCCAATTCCCCTAAGGACCTGATGTCCCGGCTGGAGACCATGGTCATGATGGGAAACATGGACCTGCCGCTGAGGGCTATCCGGGAACAGATAGCTTCAGCACTGGATATTGTAGTCCACCAGGGCCGGTTCAGAGACGGCAGCCGCAAGATAACGGAGATAGCCTGGATTGAAGGTATGGAGGATGACAGGATAAGGCTGATCCCCTTGTTTGCCTTCCGAGAGGAAGGCAGGGATGTAGGAGGCAAAGCCAAAGGAAAGTTTTACAAGGAGAATATGCCCCAGAGCTTATATGACAAGCTGCAGCAGCGGGGGGTGTGAGGATGCTGCTGACCCTGTTGTATTTCTTCAGTTTTCTTTGTTTCGGGCTAGCCTGCCGAAACCTCGGTCCTGCTGGATCATGGAGGGAAGGATTAGAGAGGCTGGGGCGTAATCTAGCCGGCCATACAGGCTTTAGGTTGGTGGCAGGTGCGATCCTAGGCTGGGTTCTGGCTGGGATCTGGGGAATAGCAGCGGGTGCAGGGTTTGCAGCCATCATCCCGCCGCTGGCTGCCTCAAGGCGGCAGCGGCGGCAGCAAGCTAGATTGGAGCTTCAGCTGCTCGATGGGCTCACACTTATGCAGGGCGGGCTGCAGGCAGGGTTTAACCTTTTTCAGGTACTGGAGCTGGTGGCCCGGGAGATGGAACCACCTCTGGCCGCCATCTGCAGCCGGATCATTAGTGAAGTCCAGCTGGGTGTACCTATGGATACCGCTTGGGAGCGGGCTGGACAGCAAGTCTCCAATGAGACGTTTTCACAACTTGTTACAGCCGTGACTATCCAGCGGCAGATGGGTGGAGACTTGGTCTTTGTCTTGGGCACCTTGAGGGAGTCGCTGCGGCAGAAACTGAATCTAGCATCCAAGTTAAAGAGCGTGACATCACAAGGCAGATTGACCGGCATCGTAGTGGCTGCCTTGCCCATCGCCTTGGGAACCATAATTCATGTCATTTTGCCAGAGTTTATTCGACCGCTGCTGGTGGATCCCATTGGGCAGCTGCTGCTGGGGATTGCCTTGGCCTTGGACATGGTGGGCACGTGGATGATCAGCCGGATCTGCCAGTTGGATCCATAGGAGGTGGTTTTTCTGGACTGGATTCTGGCGGGATGTTACGGAAGCTGTGCGGCACTGGTTTATCTTTGGTATGAAGAGATAAAATCCAGCTGGCTGGCCTGGCGGAAACTCGATTCTCCGGCGGGTTTCGACGGAAAAGGCTGGCAGCTGTTTCAGGTGGTAATCCGGGGGCTGATATCTGATCTGGGAGCAAACCTGTGGCGGCGCCTGGGCTGGCAGAAGCTGAGGCAGGACAGTCTTCACCGTCTAGCCGCAGCCGGATATCCGGCGGGCTTAACCATCCAAGAGCTGTGGGGCTGGCGCTGTATAGCCGCTGCCGGCGGCCTGGCCCTTTTATATCTCCTCCGATCTGGCCCCTTGTTGGCCGTTTTCGGAGGATATCTGTGCAGCCGTCTACCCTATTTCTGGCTGACAACAGCCGGCAGCAAGCGGGAAGCGGCTATCCGCCGGGCATTGCCCGCAGTACTGGACCTGCTTGTCATCTGCACCGGGGCCGGGCTTACCTTCGATGCCGCGGTAGCGGTGATTGTTGAAAAGAGCCAGCCTAACCCTCTGATCGATGAGCTGCGGCTGGTGCTGCACCATATGCGGATGGGAGACAGCCGGCAGGAAGCCCTGAGGCGGATGTCGGTGCGGACCCGGGATCCCGATGTTAAGTCGGTGTGTGCGACATTAATCCAAGCAGACCAGCTGGGTACCAGCATCAGTTCTACTCTTGTGCTTTTGGCCAACCAGATACGTATAAGCCAAGGGCAGCGCGCTGAAGCTCGGGCTAACCAGGCTCCAGTCAAACTACTGTTCCCCCTGGTGTTCTTCATCTTTCCCAGCCTGCTGGTGGTGTTGTTTGGCCCGGTCTTTTTGGGGGGAAGAATCCAATGAGCGTCTGCCGGCGGGCTGGGAGCCGGACTGGGAAGACTCGCCGCCCATATGCTTTAGAGCTTGCTGGTATGTGTTCATGAGAGGACCGGGAGAGGGGCAGGAGAATGGGGACAAGGGTAGAATACATACGCTATACAGATAAATACAGTTCGGTCCGCTAGGGGAGCATCTGCTGAGAGTGGAACCAACCGGTTCCTGACCCTTCGAACCTGTTAGGTTAATACCTGCGTAGGGAATGCGGTGAGGTTATGAGTTGCAGCCGTAGCCCGTGGTTACGGCTTTTGTCATCCCTGGGAACGGCCGAACCAAGGAGGCGTTTTTATGCAGAAGAAATGGGATACTCGGGTGATGGTGGAGATTGCAGTGGCAGCAGCCCTGGCTCTAATCCTGGGCATGCTGCGGCTCTACCGGATGGCTTACGGCGGCTCCATAACGTTGGAGATGGTACCCCTCTTTGTGATCAGCCTGCGGCATGGGGTGAGAGCTGGTATGTGGTCGGGCTTTATCGCGGGGATTCTGAATCTTTTCTTGGATCCTTATATCATCCATCCCATCCAGCTGGTAATGGACTATCCCCTGCCCTTTGCAGCGCTGGGGCTTGCCGGCCTGTTCCCTAACCGGCCAATGATTGGCTTGGTATTGGGAACAGCTGGCCGCTATGTCATCCATGTGCTATCTGGAGCCATCTTCTTTGGAGCATATGCCCCGGAGGGAATGAACCCCTGGATCTATTCCTTGGGATATAATGCCAGCTATATCGTTCCCAATGGGATTATAGCCATCGTCGTCATTGGACTGCTGCTCCAGACCCCGCTTCTCAAGACTGATAAGAGTAGAGGTAGAGGAAGATGAAGGCAAGCTCCTGCAACCGGCGATTTACCAGGGCGTTGGTTTTCTGCAACGGGGAGTTCTCTCCGGAAAGCGTCCCTGAGCTTGAAGCCGATGATCTGATTATCTGTGCCGACGGAGGATTGGAGCATGCCTTAGCCCTAGGCATCAAGCCCCACGTTGTACTGGGAGATTTCGATTCCTTAACTGGAGACCTGCGCCGGCGCTTGGAAGAAGGCGACCCGGGGCTGGGTGCAGTGTACCAGTACCCTGTGGAAAAGGACAAGACTGACGGCCAGATAGCGGTAGAATACGCCGCGGGCAGAGGTGTAAGGGAAATCTGGCTTCTAGGCGGCCTGGGAGGCCGCCTGGACCACGCCTTGGGTAATGTGTTCTTGGGTGCTGTCGCCAGCTTCGACGGAGTCTTGAAGGTGTTGGGGAGGGGAGAGTCGGCAGCTATTCTAAAGGGTCCAGGTAGACTGGAAGTTGCCGGGGGTGTTGGGGACCGCGTTTCCCTGCTTCCCATCACGGAATCCTGCACTGGTGTAGCTGTTAACGGCCTCTATTACCCCTTAAAGGGAGAGACACTCTACCGTGGTGATACCAGGGGATTGAGCAACGAATTGGTCTCCTGCACGGGTTGGGTGGAGTTGGCGGCGGGCCTTCTGATTGTCATCCATACCAAAAGGAAAGAAGGTCAATAGGATAGGTCTGTCACAATCAAGGGTGAGGCTGAAGAACGTCTTGGGGACAGGGGATTATGTGCAAAACAGGCGACAGATTGTCGCCTGTTGACTATGATGCATAAATCGAGTAAGACTAGGGCCGCACTCAGAAGCAAGGGATGCCTTAGATAGCGCGGCTGGCTTTGCCTCCCTTAAGGCATCTGGTACAAACGTACCTTCGGGCAACAGTCCCATTCCAGTGAATTTTAACCCGCTGCAGGTTGGCATTCCAGCGGCGGCGGGTCTTTCTGTTGGAGTGGGATACGTTATTGCCTGCGGCAGTACCCTTATTGCATACGACACAGCGTCGGGCCATAGTTTCGCACCTCCTTGCTTCACGTAAACAAGCACCTTGTTAAGGTTTCTGTCACAGTCTTTTCCCATTGTAGCACAAGCGTTAGCTGCAGGCAAGGCTCCTGATGGGGATTATCGTGCCCCTTCTTATATTGAATAATCACTTGCGGTCATTTATACTGGTTGGGACCCGATATAATGGACTGCGATGGCCTGCAAAGCGGCAGTGCCTGATGTACAGATAAACAGAGCGGTGAGGGGGGAAGCTGATGAACCACTGCACCAACTGTCATGACCATGGCCATGTGTGTGCCAGGAATGTGCCGATCTTTGCGTCTCTGGGCCTTGATGAACTGGTGGAGATCAATAACCTTATCCGTTCAGTAGAGTATGAGAAGGGTGAGCTCCTGTTCAGCCAGGGCGACACCGGCACGAACCTGTATATTGTCCGGAACGGCCGAATTAAGCTCTATACAGTATCAGCCGATGGAAGGCAGCAAATCCTTCGCATATTGGAGCCGGGAGACTTCTTTGGAGAACTGGCACTGTTTCAGGACGCACCGCAGAACTGCTTCGCTGAAGCAATGGAGTTTAGCCAGGTCTGCCTCCTAAGCCGTTCCGATATGAATGCATTGCTGACGAAAAAGCCATCGGTGGCAGCGGCCCTGCTGGCGGCAGTCAGTGCCCGCCTTGCCCAAGCAGAGAGGTTTATTGGGGACTTGGCACTGAAAAGCGTTGAGGAGCGGTTGGTTTCATGGCTGATGATGGAGGCGGAGACAGGGATCCATCGGGATGGTGAGATTGAGATTAGCTCACCCCTCAGCAGGGAGGAGCTGGCCCATCTATTGGGAACAACAATTGAGACCGTCAGCCGCCGTCTTAATGCCCTCCAGGCCGAGGGGCTGCTGGCCCTGCAGGGGCATAGGTCCATCATTATCCGGGATCTTGAGAGCCTAAAACGGATCTTGACGAAATGAATCTGTTTAACCTGCTTTGTTGAGCGATCTGTACCGGGGATGGCTTTGTCCCGGGTACGCTCCTGGGTGAGCAGTAGGAATAACCTTGATAGTTCTAAAGTAGAATATGGGTGACCGGCGGGGCCCCTGACGCCGGCTTTCAAGCCGGCAGCAATACAGGGGCCTTTGCATCAGCTCACCATTGTGATAATATTGGTCGGGAATTAACTTTGTCACCTGTACGCTCACTTGGGACGGGAAATGACCAATGGTCACAAGGAAATACTCAAACTCTGGCGAATACTGTAGCTTAGTTTTTTCCAAGTTATTCGAGATCGGTATGGTGAACCAGCGAGAACGGACAGGTGAGCACATAGTTTGGAGGGAGAGGCTTGGCAGGTAATTTTACGACCGCGTTAGGCAAGGTGGAAATTTCCGATTCGGTAATCGCGATTATCGCGGGAACGGCCGCTTCCGAATGCTATGGGTTAGTCGGTATGGCTGCCCGTAATGTACAAGATGGACTGATTGACCTCTTGCGGCAGGAGCACTACGAACGGGGTGTGGAAGTTGAGGCCAAGGGGGAAGAGTTGATCATCAGGCTGCATATAGTTGTGGAGTACGGCACCAAGATTTCGGAGGTCGCCCACAATGTCATGCAGCGGGTGAAATACGCGGTAGAGACCGCCTGTGGAATCCCTGTACGGCAGATTGATGTACGGGTTGAAGGTGTGAGAGTCACACGGCCTGAAGGCAGCAAATAGGCCGATAACCTTTGGAAACTAGCAGGAGGAGCGGTTTGGGATTGGAGAGAGATTGGTTAGGGGGCAGCCTGTTTAGAAGTATGATCTTCGAAGCGGCTACCCTGTTGAATGAAAAAAGAGAAGAGATCGATTTCTTGAATGTGTATCCTGTACCTGATGGTGATACTGGTACTAACATGGCGCTGACCCTACTAGCGGCTGCCAAGGAAGTGGAAAGGTGCAGTTCAGATTCGGTGGGTGACTTGGCCGCAGCGGCAGCTAAAGGTTCCCTAATGGGGGCTAGGGGCAATTCAGGAGTGATCCTGTCTCAGCTCCTGAGGGGTTTTGCTCAGCCGCTGCAGGATAGAGACAAGGCTGCCATATCTGATCTGGCGAAGGCCCTGCAGGACGCCTCTGCCACAGCTTACAAGGCTGTGATGCGGCCGGTGGAGGGCACCATGCTGACGGTGGCACGCTATGCCGCGGAAGCTGGAAAGCAGGCCGTCAAGAAAGAGACTGATGTTGTCACGTGGTGGAAACTGGTCCTGGAGGCAGCGGAAGAGGGATTGGCGGAGACCAAGACAATGCTTCCGGCTCTGGCCGATGCCGGCGTTGTCGATGCTGGAGGCCAGGGAGTCGTGACCATTCTCAGGGGTGCTTACGCCGCCCTGGCCCGGGGAGAAAGTCCCGCCGCAGACGGTGTTCCCAGCATGAGCGAGGTTGCTGCAGTACCGGCCACCACCCAGATAGGCATCAGAGAAGTGGAGTCCATTGAGTTTAGGTACTGCACCGAACTGATTGTCACAGGCAGTGACATCCCCCTTGACGCATTGCGGGACAAGTTGGCCGCCCTGGGTGATTCGCTGCTGGTGGTGGGGGACCGGGAGGCCGCGAAGGTTCACGTGCACACCAATCATCCCGGCCGGGCATTGGAGATCTGCGGCGAATATGGGGAAATGTTGGAGATTCAGGTCAACAATATGGCAGAGCAAAACCGTCAGGCCAGCCGCCGCAGTCAGCAGCCTGAAACTAACGGCAGCAGGCCGCCATCCCCTGATATTGATCCCGGTATTACTCAAGGTCCCGAAGGCATGGCAGAAGAGAAAGAGATGGGTATAGTAGCTGTTGCCCTGGGCGATGGCTGGAAAACCCTGTTTCAGGGATTGGGCGTGGACGTTGTGCTTAACGGCGGCCAGACGATGAACCCCAGCACTGAAGAGCTAATTGAGGCAATTGAGAAGGTCCCCGCTGACCGGGTAATCGTGCTGCCCAACAATAAGAACGTGATCTTTGCTGCGGAGCAGGCTGCCAAAGTGGTGAATAAGCAGGTGGCTGTGGTTCACACTCCCGGCCTGCAGCATGGAGTTGCGGCAGCAGCTGTTTTTGACGAGAGCCTAGAGTTCGGCGAGCTTGTGAAGAGGATGGAAGCTGCCAGCCGGGATGTAATCAGCGGAGAAGTAACATATGCAGTGCGGGATACAACTACTGATGGGGTACAGATCAATAAACGGGATTACATTGGTTTGGAGCAGGGACGGGTGATGGTGGCCGGCAAGGATTTGGTCTCCACCACCAAGGAACTGGTCAGAAGGCTGCTGTCCAAGCGCAAGGCCGAGATCGTCAGTCTGTTCTACGGCCGGGATGTCATCCAGACGGCGGCTCGAGAGCTGCTGCAGCAGCTGCGGGCGGAATTTCCAGACCCCGAATGGGAACTATATGAAGGAGGACAGCCGCTGTACTATTACTTGGTGGCTGTCGAGTGACAATGAAGACATTAGTCTTGGGCTGGGGCAGTATCCCCAGCCGTGTTTTCACCTAGGAGACTGGTGATGGCAGAGGGAGGAGAAGCATGGCTGGTATTCAGATAGTAGCCGACAGTGCGTGTGATTTAAGCCCTGAACTAGTACAGCGGTATGATATCCGCATCGTGCCTTTGTCTGTCACGATTGGGGATGAGCACTATACTGATGGAGTAGACCTGACAGCTGACGAGTTCTATCATAAGCTCCGCACTATGGATGTCCTGCCCAGGACATCTCAGCCAGCTCCCGGCCGTTTCGCTGAGGTCTATCGGGAGGCTGTGGATGCAGGTAAGCAGGTGCTTTCAATCCATATCGCCAGCAAGCTGAGCGGGACCTATCAGGCCGCTTGCCTGGCCGCAGAGATGGTGGATTCAGATAGCATTGTAGTGATAGACTCTGAGACAGTATCTATGGGTGCCGGCCTCATGGTCCTGGCAGCCGCCCGCCGCAGCGGCTCATTGGCAGAGGCCCAAGAGGCCATGGTTAAGGTCAAGGACACATTGGGCCTGCTCTTTATACCGGATACCTTTGAGTATATGGAGAAGAACGGCCGAATCGGCAAGGCAGCGTCTCTTGCCGGAAGCCTGCTGCAGATTAAGCCGGTGCTGACGATATCAAGGGGAACCGTTGAGGTGGTCGAGAAGCTGCGGGGCAGGAAAAGGGCCCGCCGCCGCCTCTTGGAGATCTTCCGAGAGCAGGTGGGAGAAAACAAGGTCCATGTCACCGTCCTCCACGCTGATGCAGAAGAGGAAGCACGGGAAATGCTGGAGGAGGTCCAGCAGACAGTGGATTGTGCAGAGACCTATTTTACCTGGGTTGGACCGGTCATCGGCGCCCATGCAGGGCCTGGAGTCTTGGGGCTTACGTGGCATCTGGCTTTGCCATAGAGATTTGGCTGTAAGGAATCCATTGAACTGAAACAATGCTAGAGAAGGCCGGGTGCAGCCGCTGCCCGGTCCTTTTCTATATTGGACACCAAGGCAAGCGGGCAGGAAGAAGGGCAGCCAAGGCACGATGGCGGCCTGAAAGACCGCCATCGGGGGAGAGGAGAAACCGGAGGAAGAGCAAATTGGTAACTTAAGACCAATTGCGCCTCCTATTGATTTGGGGGAGGGTTAAACCGTACTCCGGTATTAATGTGTTCTTTTTTCGGAAACAGTATGCTCGTCACTTTGCATAAGCTCTTGGCAAAAACTGGAATGGAGGTGGCTTAGTTGCGGGTAATTGCTGGAGCAGCCAAGGGCCGTAGATTAGACAGTGTCAAGGGTCTTAAGACACGGCCTACCTCTGATCGGGTCAAGGAGTCTCTGTTCTCCATCTTAGGTGAGAGAGTTGCCATGGGGAGATTCCTAGATCTATATGCCGGTTCAGGAGCTGTGGGCATTGAGGCCTTGAGCAGGGGCGCTCCAGCCGCAGTCTTTGTTGATCACAGCCGGGCAGCTGTTCAAGTAATCCGCCGGAACCTGGAGCGGACAGGCCTGGCTGAGCTGGCAGAGGTCTATCAGACCAATGTGGAACGGGCTGTTTCCATATTAGCCAAGCGGAGATTGGATTTTGCATGCATCTTCCTGGACCCGCCCTACAGTTCGGGAAGGGCAGCCGGTACCTTGGCAGCCATTGATCAGTCTAGCTTGGCTGGGCCCGATACCTTAGTGATTGTAGAACACGGGCGGCAGGAAGAAGTGCCTGAGCGAGTCGGCAGCCTGCGGCTCTGTAGGGTTCAAGCCTACGGCGATACAAAGATAAGTTTCCTGCTGAGGCAGGATTCTATAGATTACTAGAGGGATGAAGGAATTTGTAGGGAAGAAGGGAAATATATGAAAATCGCGGTTTGTCCTGGGAGTTTTGATCCCGTAACTTACGGACATCTAGACATCATCACCCGGGCGTGCGATCTGTTTGATCGAATCTATGTGGCAGTCTTAGACAATCCAGCAAAACAAGCTCTGTTTACTGCTGAAGAGAGGGTCGAGCTGCTGCGAAAGGCTACAGAGCACCTGGATATTGTTGTCTGTGAGCAGTTTGGCGGGTTGGTGGTGGAGTACGCTAAGCGGCGGGGCGCCGTGGCCATTGTCCGGGGGCTGCGGGCGGTCACCGATTTCGAATATGAGCTGAAGATGGCATCGATGAATCACCATCTAGATAAAGATGTTGAGACTGTCTTCATGATGACCAGCAACGAATGGTCCTTTCTCAGCTCCAGCGCCGTCAAAGAGGTAGCCAGCCTCGGTGGTGACATTAGCGCTTGGGTTCCACCTTGTGTTGCCGAGGCCCTAACTAAGAGATTCGTGCAGGCTCACAGAGACTGAGCACCGAATGTTGACCATTGAAGGGGGCTATTGGGTTGAATCGAAGAAATCTCGTTATCCTGCTGGACCGATTGCAAGAGGTAGTGGAGGTGGCACCGAAGATCCCCCTTTCGGGCCGGAGTCTGGTCGATGAAGATGAAGTCTTAGATCTAATTGCCAAGATCCGCAATGCGCTGCCGGAGGAGATGCGCAGGGCAGAGGCTCTGGCCTCCGAGAGGGACCGGATCCTTGAGGATGGGCAAAGAAGGGCGGAGCGGATTATTGCCCAGGCTGAGGAACAGGCAGCTAGGCTTCTGCGGGAAAGTGAGATCATTAGGCTGGCCCAAGCGGAGGCCGAACGGATTGTAGAGGAAGCCCGCAGGCAGGCCTATGAAATGGAATCTGGAGCTAAGAGCTATGCCAAGAAACTGCTGGAGATCCTGCACAAGTCGCTGGCAGAAAATCTGTCGGTGGTGGAGAACGGACTCGATCATCTCGAGCATATGGAATAGTTGATGGGAGAATGCTTAAGGCTAATCATATAGGGAAGTGGAGGGATGCAGATGTCCCTTGGGCAAGGCACCGAGACTGCCACCTTAGCTGGTGGGTGCTTCTGGTGCTTGGAAGCCGTCTTTGACAGTCTCCAGGGTGTAGTTGCTGTTTCATCTGGATTCAGTGGGGGAACGACAGTCAACCCCTCATACAAAGAAGTCTGTACAGGCACCACTGGCCACGCAGAGGTGGTCCACATTACTTTCCATCCGGAGGTCATATCGTTTAGGGACTTGTTGGAGGTTTTTTTCAGTATCCATGACCCGACGACACTCAATCGGCAGGGACCGGATATAGGAACCCAGTACCGCTCAGCGATTTTTTACCATACAGAAAAGCAAAGGCAAATCGCGGAATCATTCATAGCTGAGCTGGAAGTCGATAGGGTATTCGATTTGCCCATCGTCACCGAGGTTGTGCCCTTTACTGTGTTCTACCCGGCAGAGGATTACCATAAGGACTACTACAGCCTGAACCCCAATCAGCCCTACTGCCGCACGGTCATTGCCCCTAAACTGGCCAAGTTCAGGAAGAAGTATCAAAAACGGCTGAAGGAGTAGGTGCGGTAACTCTGGCGCTGTTAAGGCCTCACCCGGAAAAAGACCACCCTCACGCTTCTAATCAGGTTGAAGATGACGGCTAACCCCGCCAAGAGGCCGGTGGCAGTTAAGACAGCCCTAAAGGACATGCCCAGGCGGGCGAGAAAGGATGCTGCACCGAGGCCCATGGAGGGCAGCGGGAGGCCTGCAGCTGTCGCCGCAGCGATGGGCCGCCAAAGAACCAATGTCATCACTGCTGCCAGTGTGCCGTGGAGTGCCCGGGCGATGATATAAGGGCCCATGCGGATGTCGGTCCCCCGAACCATGGTTGCGACTTGGGCGTGGACTGACATGCCGCTCCAGCCAATTATGAAGCTGGCAGCAGCTGTCCGCAGGAGCAGTGAAGCATTGGCCTGACTGATGGCTTCACATCCAATGGTTATCTCTATGATTCCTCGCACCAGCGGCGGAATAACTGCATCATTGATGGAAGACGGCCGGATAAGGGCTGCCACCCAGCTGTGCAGGGCTTGGGTTATACCTGCAACATCCAGGATACGGCCCAGGACTGAAAAGACCATAATGCAGCCGCCGATGAACAGCATAGAGGAAAATGTCTCTCTGATGGCATCGCCAAACAGCTGCCCGAAGGAGCGGCCGTCTCTCACCCGGGCATCCTCCAGTGCTCGGAATGCCCGGGAGATGATGTTTCCCCGTTGGCTCGGGGCGGAGGGACTGACGGTAGGCGGCCCTTTGTCGGGGATGAAGCGCATCAAGAACCCCACAATGACCACCGACAGGTAGTGGGCTGCAGCAATGGTCCACCCGATTTCTTGGATGCCAAACATGCCGACGGCCACCGCACCTACCATGAAGAGGGGGTCGGCAGTATTGGCAAACGAAACAAGCCTTTCGCCTTCCACGCCGTTACACAGGTTCTCCCGCCGCAGCTGGGCCGTAATCTTAGCCCCGATGGGATACCCCGATGCCAGGCCCATCGCAACAGCGAAGGCTCCTACTCCCGGTATTCGAAACAGCGGGCGCATGAGGGGCTCCAGGAGTACGCCAATGAAGTGGACTACCCCAAGGCCCATAAGAATTTCTGACATGACGAAGAAGGGCAGGAGGGCGGGGAGTACAATGTCGAACCAGATCTGGAGGCCATCCAAGGAAGCTGCAAAGGCAGCTTCGGGATAGCGGAGGATGGTGACGGTTACCAGTAATGCCGCGGCCCCGGAGAAGTAAGCATACCATCTGGAAAAGGACGATTTCTTTTTTGGCAAGTTGACTCCCCCCGATAGATGAAGCTGGTACAAGACCAAAATCCGTATATGTATATGATGGTTAAGATGGAATATGTCTTTATGGTATTGGACAAAAGATAGCAGGCAGCTAGGGGTATTAGTCAGCTGTAGGAGAGGAAGGGGAAGCATGCGGCCTGTACGGGCACTCATCTTAGTCTTTTTTATCTTGTTTTCGATTGCTGCATCAGCCCAGAGCTTAGAAGCAGCGAGCGGATGGTCCCTGTCCGACCTGGGCGTATTGCGGCAGGACATGAGAGGTGCAGCTGTCATGTTTCTGCAGAACTGCTTGGCAGAACTGGGATATCTGACGCAGTGTGCTGATGGAATATTTGGCCCTGCGACCCGCCAAGCCGTGGCGGCCTTTCAACAGGCGCAAGGGTTGGAAACTGACGGCATTGTCGGCCGAGCCACATGGGAAGCGCTGCAGAAGCTGCTGATCGGGGGGGCAGGTACGTATCTCGTAAAGCCCGGTGACACGTTGTGGGGCATAGCCAGGAGCCATAATCTCGCCGTCTCAGATCTGGCAAGGGTCAATGCCATTTCCAATCCCAGCAGGATAGCCCCCGGACAGGTATTGAAGATTCCCAAAGGGGGACTGGTGGCCCCATCCATCTCTTTAGTGCCCTGGAGTGAAGCCGATCGGCTTTTTCCGCGGCAGGGAACAGCCACTGTGATTGATCTGGAGTCCGGCCTCCACTTCCAGGTCAGGCGCCTGTTCGGCACCAACCATGCTGATGTGGAGCCTCTCACCGCTGCCGATACTGAGATCATGAAAAGGGCAGTCGGCGGGAGCTGGTCATGGGCAAGAAGACCTATAGCGGTAAAGTGCGACGGCCTTTATATTGCTGCATCAATGAATGGAATGCCCCACGGCAGCAGCAGCATTGAGGGCAACAATTTCCCTGGCCATTTTTGCATCCACTTTTACGACAGCCGGCTGCATTCCGGGAACCGATTGGATCCAGACCATCAGCGGGCGGTGATGCAGGCTTTGAGATATTGATGCATGTATAGGTGGGAAAATGGCGATCCCTCTAATCGAAAGGCAAGGGTGTCGGGACTAGAAGGCCTCAGAGCGGGAGCTGCTTGACAGCCGTAGATGCCGTAATTATAATTTATGGGGTGAGACCCTATGGAAGTGAATATTGGTGAGATCAAGGACATCAGGGGTGGGGAGATACGGTTCCGTTTCGTGGAGGATTGGGCTGAGCTGGATTTAGATGGACAGTCTCTCCACTGGGTCAGTCCGGTAGTATTCAACGGCCGGGTGACTGCGGCCGGTGAAGTCTTCTTAGTGAGGGGTACCGCAGCTGCAGACATCGAGACTAGCTGTGCAAGATGTCTGAGTCCTGTCCGAGTGAGCATTAAGGCAGATGTGGATGAGCGGTTTCGTATGGCATCCCATGGCAGCAGTACAAACTCGGCATCTGACCAAGACGATGAGGACGATGATTGGTATCAGGAAGACGTGCAAGAGTTCCGGGGTTTGACCATCCACCTAGATGATGTAGTGTTGGAGAATCTGCTGGTATCGATGCCGGTCAAGGTCCTCTGCCGGGAAGGATGCCAAGGCCTTTGCCCCCAGTGCGGCAAGGATCTAAACGAAGGTAAGTGTGATTGTGCTATCGATGACATCAATCCCCGCATGGCCCAGTTGGGCCTGCTCCTAAATGGAAGGGGATGAACCATTCTGGGGCATCGGCAGCACACATTGACAGGAGGTGACAATTCATGGCTGTACCTAAACGTCGACAGGCAAGAGCTCGTACACGGAAACGCCGCGCCAACTGGAAGCTGGCTGCTGTGGGTGCGGTAGAGTGCCCTCAGTGCCATGAGCCGAGATTGCCGCACCGGGTATGCGGCAACTGCGGGTATTACAAAGGCCGCCAAGTGGTTGAGGTGAGTGCTGAATAGCTTTTCCAAATGGAGAACATAAGAAGACTGAGGGGCTGCTGCTCTACTCAGTCTTTTTTATTTGTGGGAGTGATCAGCGCCGGCGGCACCACTTGCCAAATCTGTTTAGATCAGGTAAACTATGATTACGAGTTACTAAGACCAGGTCCTAGGATGAACCCGTAGCAAACTGGCAGGCAAAAGGACAGGGGCCCTGGTTTAACCCCGGCAGATGTCTAGAAAGGGCTGCGTAGGTATATGGTCCGAAGGCTCAACAAGCGAAAACGCCAAGAGCAGTTGATAGAACTGGTGAATCAGCAACCGTTTCTTACCGATGAAGAACTGGCAGATCAATTTGGAGTTAGTGTACAGACCATCCGGCTCGATCGCCTGGAACTATCCATACCGGAAATGCGGGAAAGAACAAAGGCTCTGGCTGAAGCTGCCTACGGCCAGCTCAAAGCTATGAGCGGCCAGGAACTGGTGGGACAGCTCCTCGATGTGGAGCTGGGCAAGAGGGGCAGTTCTTTGCTGAAGACAACTGAAGAAATGGGTTTCAGTAAGACAAAGGTCGTTCGGGGGCATCATATCTTTGCACAGGCCAATTCCCTTGCTGTTGCCCTGGTGGATTCGCCGGTGGTGTTTACCGCCAGAGCGGAGATCCATTTTCGCCACCCGGTGTATGTCGGGGAATCCATCTTCTGTCAAGCGGAAGTCGCAAATGCCAGCGGCAACCGCACCACGGTGCATGTGAACAGCAAAGTAAGCGGCAGGAAAGTGTTTATGGGACGTTTTGAGGTAGCGGCCATCGAGACACGGGATGCTGCCGCCGGGGAGACAGCCAATCCGGAAGGATGACGGAAAGCTCATGAAAATAGCATTGGATGCAATGGGCGGTGACTTTGGCCCCACGGTCACTGTGGCTGGAGCAGCAGCATTTGTCCAAGGCACTGATGCAGTGGTTCTGTTGGTTGGGGATCCTGACCAGATAGAACCTCTGCTGAGACAATACAACACAGACAGGCTAGTGCTTGTACCAGCTACAGAAATCATAGGGATGGAAGACCATCCCGTCCGCGCCGTACGGCAGAAGCGGGATTCATCCTTGGTAGTGGCAGCGCGGCTGGTCAAGGAAGGTGAAGCCCAAGCCTTTGTCAGCGCAGGTAATACCGGAGCGATGATGGCAGCCGCACTCTTGACTATGGGAAGAATACCTGGCATCGAACGGCCAGCGATTCCCTGTCCAATACCAGTCCATGCAGGTGAGGCAATCTTGCTGGACGTAGGTGCCAATGTAGACTGCAGGCCCAGCCATCTAGTTCAGTTTGCAGCCATGGGGCAGGCCTATTTGGAAAAGGTCCGGGGCATTAAGGAGCCCACTGTGGGGCTGTTGAACATCGGTTCAGAGGCCTCCAAGGGTAATGAACTGACGGTCAAAGTCTATCAGCTGCTGGAACAGAGCGGGCTCAACTTCGTTGGCAACGTTGAAGGAAGGGAACTGTTTGCGGGGCGGGCCAATGTAGTGGTCTGCGACGGGTTTGTGGGCAATGTCGTGCTGAAAGTGGCGGAAGGATTGGGGATGATGGTTCTTGATACCATCAAGGAAGAGCTGACAGCCAGCAAACTCGCGCTCTTAGGCGGCATGCTGGCCCGGCCGGCCCTTCACCGGGTAAAACAGAGGCTGGACTATACGGAATATGGCGGCTCTCCTTTGTTGGGAGTCGACGGGGTTTCTATCGTTAGCCACGGCAGTTCCAACGCAACTGCCATTCAAAATGCACTGAAGGTAGCAGAGGACGCGGTACGGGCAGAGCTTACGGATAGTATTGCGAGTATGGCAGCAAGATTAGGCGGTGAGAACAGTGACTAAGCAATTACGGGCAGCTGGTATCTGGGGGACTGGCACAGCGGTGCCGGAAAAGGTACTGACCAATGCTGATTTGGAAAAGATGGTAGACACCAGCGATGAGTGGATTACCACCCGTACAGGGATTAAGGAGCGGAGGATTGCGGCCGAAGGTGAGACTACCAGCGACCTAGCGGCGGCAGCGGGCAGGAAAGCCCTGGAGGCAGCTGGTGTGTCTGTCGAAGATGTGGACTTAATCATCGTAGCGACAGTGACGCCGGATATGATGTTCCCGGCTACGTCCTGTTTGGTGCAGATGAAGCTGGGAGCCGGCAAGGCAGCGACCTTTGATCTATCCGCTGGATGTTCGGGCTTTGTATATGCCCTTGATGTTGCCGCACGGTGTGTGGCCAGCGGAGGCTATGATCGGGTGCTGGTGATTGGTGCCGAAGTCTTGAGCAGAATCACTGATTGGACCGACAGGGGGACATGTGTCCTCTTTGGAGACGGTGCCGGAGCGGCTCTGGTGGGGCCGGTCAGTGAAGGACGGGGGCTCTTGAGCTCGGACCTGGGAGCAGAGGGAGCCCAAGGCCACCTGCTTAGCCTTCCCGCTGGCGGTTCTCTCCTGCCCCCTTCAATCGAGACAGTAGAGGGGCGGAAGCACTACATCTCCATGCAGGGGAACGATGTGTTTAAGTTCGCTGTGCGGATTATGGAAGAGACTACTCTGACATCGTTGAGTAAATGCGGCCTTGACTCTGAGGCAATCGATGTATTTATTCCCCACCAAGCCAACATCCGGATTATCGATGCTGCGGTTAAGCGGCTGGGCCTTGACAAGGACAAGGTGCTGGTTAATGTCCAGTGGTATGGAAATACATCGGCTGCGTCAGTTCCCATAGCCTTGGATGAAGCTGTGCGGGCCGGGAAGGTAGAAGACGATGATGTGGTAGCTTTGGTAGGCTTTGGAGCCGGCCTTACCTGGGCTTCGGCCATTCTGCGGTGGGGTAGATAATATGGGTAAGACGGCATGGGTCTTTCCCGGACAGGGAAGCCAGTACTTAGGCATGGGCCGCAGTGCTGCTGAGGCGGAGCCGGCAGCCAAGGCGCTGCTGGACAGGGCCAGCGAGCTGCTTGGCTATGATTTGGCTGCACTTTGCTGGGTCGGGCCCGAGGAGAAACTGAAGCAGACTGAGTACACGCAGCCGGCCCTGCTGACCGTAAGTACCATGCTGAGCGCTGTTTTGAGGTCCCAGGGCAGGGCGCCTGATGTCGTCGCCGGCCACAGTCTCGGCGAGTATTCTGCCTTGGTGGCAGCCGACAGCATCGACTTCGAGGCAGCTGTTGCCTTGGTGGCTAAGAGAGGGCAGCTGATGGAGGAAGCCATGCCTGCCGGCAGAGGTACGATGGCAGTCCTGTTGGGCCTTGATTACCAACAGGTAGCTGCCATCTGCCAGGAGGCAGCTCAAGGAGAAGTTGTAGAGCCGGCTAATATCAACTGCCCGGGGCAGATCGTCATCTCTGGCCATCGGGCAGCAGTGGAGAGGGCCATGGCTTTAGGCGCGCAGCGGGGGGCCAGGCGGGTTGTGGAACTGGATGTGAGCGGCCCGTTTCACTCATCCTTAATGCGGCCGGCAGCTGAGGCCTTTGCCCGGCACTTGGCTGAGGTAGAGCTCCGGGATCCAGAGGCGGCCTTTGCAGCCAATGCAACGGCTGATTACGTCAGTGATGCCGCTGGTATTCGGAGTGTATTGGTAAAGCAGCTTTACAGCCCGGTGCGCTGGGAGGAGACAATCCAGCGGTTGATTGCCGATGGAGTAGAGGCCTTCGTCGAGGTAGGACCCGGAAGAGTACTTGCTGGCTTGATCAAGCGCATCTCTCGCAAGGTTAAAGTGGTTGGCTTTCAGGAGATGGAAGAGCTGGAAAAAGTACTTGAAATGGTCTAAGGGGGTATAGTAATATGGGACTAGCAAACAAGGTGGCCATAGTTACCGGCGGTGGCAGGGGCATTGGTCAAGCCATTGCCTTACGCCTTGCTCAAGAAGGAGCGAAGGTTGCCATCTGCGATGTGCAGAATAGTGAGGAGACCGCCGCCCGTATAGTGGAACTGGGTGGCGCTGCTTTGGCCCTTAAGGTTGATATCACCGCAGACTCCCAGGTGAAGGAAGCCGTGGAGACAATCCTCTCTGAGTGGGGTGCCGTTGACATCTTGGTCAATAATGCCGGCATCACTAGGGACGGTCTTCTGATGCGGATGCAGGAATCTGAATGGGACGCGGTTCTAGATGTTAATCTAAAAGGGGCTTTCTTATTTAGTCGGGCTGTCCTGCGCCCGATGCTGAAGCAGCGCCGGGGCCGGATAATCAGTATCGCATCGATTGTAGGGTTGATGGGCAATCCCGGACAGACCAATTATGCGGCTTCCAAAGCCGGTTTGATTGGCTTCAGCAAAAGCCTGGCCAGGGAAGTCGCCAGCCGCGGCATTACGGTCAACTGCGTCGCTCCGGGGTTTATTGCCTCAGATATGACCGATGCACTAAGTGAGGCTCAGCGTAAAGCTCTGTTAGATCAAGTTCCGCTGGGTGAGATCGGGCTTCCGGAAGATGTTGCGGCGGCAGTTGCGTTCCTCGCCAGTGATGATGCCCGTTATATTACCGGTCAGACAATAAACGTTGATGGTGGACTGGTTATGGACTGATGTCTTGCATCATTGTGTCCACCGAGCAGCAAATCATACCTGGAGCCGGTGCTATGACAGCCTTGGCTAATAAGGAGGTGACTGGGTAGAATGGATGTTTTAGAGAGAGTTAGAGAGATCGTTGTCGAACAGCTGGGAGTAGATCCAGACGAAGTGACCAATGAAGCTTCCTTCGTTGATGATCTCGGTGCCGACTCACTAGACCTGGTTGAGCTGGTGATGGCATTGGAAGAAGAGTTTGATCTGGAGATCCCCGATGAGGATGCAGAGAAGATCACCAATGTCGGGGATGCAGTGAAGTATATTAAGGATAAGACTGAGTAGGCTGTGGAATGTGAGTCCCGTATATACGGGACTCATCCCCTCTGGGGGCGGCCCAATTGAGGTGAGACGTAATATGAGGCGAGTAGTGGTAACCGGAATCGGGGTAGTCACTCCTCTGGGCATTGGCAAAGACGCCTTCTGGGAAGGTATAGCCAATGGCCGTTCCGGTGTCAGGCGCATTACCCGGTTCGATGCCAGTGACCTCACTTGCCAGATCGCAGCAGAGGTGCCGGATTTTGAACCGTTGGACTATATAGATAGGAAAGACGCCCGCCGCATGGACCGCTTTACCCAGTTTGCTGTGGCTGCTGCCGCCCTTGCCTTGGCTGACGCAGGTTTGGATGAGCATGTTCCTCTAGGGGAACGGGCCGGTGTACTGATCGGTTCCGGTGTAGGCGGGATCGAGACACTGGAAGCACAGGCTGTCACCCTGGTTACCAAGGGTGTCAGCCGCATTAGCCCTTTCTTTGTGCCAATGATGATCGCCGATATGGCAGCTGGGCAGGTTTCCATCCAGTTTGGGGCTAAGGGGCACAATGCTTGCACAGTAACGGCCTGCTCCTCTGGCGCCCATTCCATTGGCGATGCCTTCAGGGTTATTCAACGGGGAGACGCCGATATCATGATCAGCGGTGGTGCAGAGGCACCGTTGGGCAAGCTGGCCATGGGCGGGTTTTGCTCAGCCAAGACCCTTTCCACCCGCAACGACGAGCCTGAGAGGGCATCCCGTCCCTTTGATGCAGGCCGGGACGGGTTCGTAATGGGTGAGGGCAGTGGCATCGTGATCTTAGAAGAGCTGGAGCATGCCCTCTCCCGCGGTGCAAAGATCTATGCTGAACTGGCAGGGTATGGCGCAACCGGCGATGCGTATCACATTACAACTCCCGCCCCAGAAGGCGAGGGTGCCGCCCGGGCTATGCTGGCGGCTTTGAAGGATGCCGGCCTGTCTATTGAAGATGTGGATTATATCAATGCCCATGGGACTGCCACCAAGTACAATGACTTCTTCGAAACAGTGGCTATAAAGCGGGTCTTCGGCCAGTGGGCAGCCTCAGTACCCATCAGCTCGACAAAATCAATGATTGGTCACCTTCTCGGCGCGGCCGGGGGAGTTGAGCTGATTGCCAGCCTGCTTGCCATGGAGCACAACTTGATTCCGCCCACCATCAACTACGAGGAACCAGATCCCGACTGCGATCTGGATTATGTGCCCAATACGGCCCGTCCCAAGGAGCTCAACGTAGTCATGAGCAATTCCTTCGGCTTTGGTGGGCATAATGCAGTGTTAGTTGCCAAGAAACTGACCGGTGAATAAAGAGGTGGACCATGACGAAAGGGTTGAGTCAAGAAAGAGTTGCAGCTTTGAAGCGGCTGGAGGCCCACCTCGGGGTAGTCTTTCCCTCTTATGAGCTCCTGCATCAAGCCTTAATCCACAAATCGTATGCCAATGAGCAGGGATTTTCCGGGTATCATAATGAACGTTTGGAGTTTCTAGGTGATGCGGTCTTGGAGCTGGTGATCAGTGAGCATACCTACCGGTGTTTTCCCTCTGCTCCCGAGGGGGAACTGGCGCGGCTGCGTTCAGTTGTAGTAAGTGAGCACAGCCTGGCGGAGAAGGCCCGGAGCTTGAAGCTGGGAGAGTTCCTGCTGGTCAGCCGGGGGGAGGCCCACGCCGGCGGACGCAATCTTGACTCACTGCTCAGTGATGCCTTGGAAGCCGTCATCGGCGCCATGTATCTGGAGCTGGACTACAATACTTGCCGGGATTTTATCCTGGGGCTGTTGGGTGCTGATGTGCAGGATATCTGGCAGACCAGGGACTTTGTTGATCCTAAGAGCGCCCTGCAGGAAAAGGTACAGCAGTGCAGTTCCGATACTCCTGTCTATGCTGTCTATGATGAACAGGGCCCCGACCATGACAAGACCTTCCGGGTTGCAGTTAAGTGGCGGGGGCAGGTTCTAGGCAGGGGGCAGGGAAAGACGAAGAAAGATGCGGAGCAGGATGCTGCCCGCAGCGCGTTGGCGTATCTTGCCAGAAAAAATAGCAAAGATGAAGAGCGGTAAGCTAGTCCATGCCAGTCATGTTATATGACTCATCCAGAGCTCCTGCTTACGGCAGGGGCTTTTATGATCCCTCCTGTTCTATTCCGGGTAGACAAGCAATATATATGAAAGGGAGCTACTGCTGGACAAGGAGGGAACGCCTTGGCTGGAAAGAACCAGGAACGGGATTTAGAATTGATCCGGCAGGTTAGAACAGGAAACAGGAGAGCCCGGGAGGAACTGGTGAAAAAGTATATCCCCATGGTGAAGCGCATCGCCCGCAGTCACTATGCCAGTTTCTTGGAGTTTGAAGACCTGATGCAGGAGGGCATGATCGGCCTCTTAGGCGCCATTGAGGAGTATAACCCCGCGAAAAATGTCAAGTTCTCTTCCTTTGCTTATATCTGCATCCTTCGGAAGATCTATAATGTGATCAAGCAGACCAACGGCAACAAGCACAAGGCATTGAATGATGCTGTCTCTATCCATGCCTTTGTCAATCAAGAGGAAACCCGCACTATTTTAGACTACGTCCCTTTGGATGATGCCTCCGTTGATCCGGAGGAAGTTGTTGCTGAGAGGATGGTCAATCAAAGACTCAAGATCGTGCTGGAGAATCACTTGTCAATCCTGGAATATGCCGTGATCTCAATGTTTCTGCAAGGTTACTCCAGTGCTGAGATTGAAGCAGCCATCGGTGTCAGCGCTAAGGCCGTAGACAATGCCCGCACCAGGGTGCGCCTAAAACTGAGGCGGATTCTCAGTGAACATGGGTCTCTGCTCAGCCCCAAGGTACCGGTCAGGGTGAGGCGGCGGAAGGATCTGTACATGAAGCTTCCCAAGCTGGAGCTGCGGGCAGAGTAGAGGCAAGGCAAAATCACTCCCCGAAAAAGGGATAGAACCGATGCTCATAGAATATTACAGGGGTCCGGCGGGTTGGCCGGCCTTTTTATTGAAGCGAGTTCATCGGGACAGGCCATGGCCCTGGTGAGTGGAGGTGGCCCCTTGTATCTTAAACGACTGGAAATCCATGGATTCAAATCCTTTGGCGAAAGAACCAAACTAGAGTTTGGCAGGGGCATTACCGCGATAGTTGGGCCCAACGGCAGTGGTAAGAGCAATATCGCTGATGGCGTTCGCTGGGTCCTGGGGGAGCAGAGCGCTCGCTCCCTGCGGGGTGATACTATGCAGGATATTATTTTCGCCGGCAGCTCGGGCAAGGGCCCCCTGGGGATGGCCTCTGTCTCTTTGACCCTTAGTGACTGTCAGGGCCATCTCAACCTGGATTTCGATGAAGTAGCTGTCACCCGGCGGGTTTACCGTTCCGGTGAGAGCCAGTACTTGATCAACAAATCTCCCTGCCGCCTCCGGGACATTAGGGACCTTTTCCTAGATACTGGGCTGGGCCGGGAAGGATACTGGCTGATTTCTCAAGGCCAAATTGACGCGGTCTTATCCAGCCGGCCGGAGGAAAGGCGATTGATCATCGAAGAAGCCGCCGGCATTGGCAAGTATCGGACCCGGAAGCTGGAAGCAGTCAGGAAGTTAGCGGATACTGAAGCAAACTTGGTCCGCCTTAATGACATCGTCTTGGAACTGAGCAGGCAGCTTGAGCCCCTTGAGAAGGCGGCAGCCAAAGCCGAAAGGTACTTGCGCCTGGTAGAGGAACACCAAGAAATGGGACAAGCTCTGTGTGCCCTGGAGTGGCTGGAGCTAGCTAAAGAGAATGAGAAGGGCCTGGCAGAGGAAGCGGGGCTGTTAGCGGCATTGGCTGAGATCGATGAAGAGCAGCTGGAAGTAGAGAAATCCATGGCTGCTCTGCGGCGAGAGTCAAGGGAGTTGGAAGAACTCGCTGCGAAGCTGCAGGAGCTTAGGGCCCAGGCCATTGAGGATATGGGGGAAGTGCGCCGGCGCCAGGACACCCTGCGGGAGAGGCTAAAGTATTCACAGGCCGACGGGCGGCGGCTGGCTGATGAGCTGGCCGAACTGGACATTAGAAGACAGCAGGTGCGGAAGGATCTAGCCGAATGCCTTTGGCGGCTGCGCACCCTGGGGCGGCGTCGGGCTGATCTGCTAAAAGCTCTATCAGCATGGGATGCTGCCCGCCTCCAGCGGGAGGAGGGGCGGGGAAAACTCATTGAGAAGATGGAAGGGCTTAGATCCTCCCTGGAAGAGATCCGCCAGCGGCGGGCTGAAGTCCAGTCAGAGACAGAGGTGGGAGACAGCCGCAAGTTACTGTGGCAGGAGCAGCATTCGGTCCTTTCCCGCCGGCTAGAAGAGATCCTCAGGCAGCTTAAGGCTATCAGCGACGAAGCAGCCAGGCAGGAAGCGGCCCTGGAGGAGGCTCGCCGGCAGATCCTGGCCAAGGCATCCCTGTTGGAGGGTTGCGCCAGACTCCAGCAGGATCTCACATCCCGCCTCACAGCTCAGGAGCAGGTCGTCGACTCCTGTGCAGAGAAGGTGCAGCTCTTAGACTCACGGTATCAGGCTCTCGTAGAGATGGAAAGGGGCTATGCGGGCTATGGCCGGGGAGTTAAGGCAGTTATGAAAGTTAGAGACCGCTTCCCCGGCATCTGTGGAGTAGTCACGGAGCTGATCGGAGTTCCTAAGGAACTTGAAACTGCCATTGAGGTTGCCCTGGGGGGCAGCCTTCAGAATATCGTCACCGAGACTGACCGGGAAGCGAGGCAAGCGGTAGCCTTCTTGAAGGAAGCCAAGGCCGGCAGGGCTACTTTCCTGCCCCTGTCAGAGCTGAGGCCGAGCTCCATTGAGGGGCGAGGTTTAAAGCATTTGGAGCAAGATGGAGTCATCGGTATCGCATCCCGGCTGGTAGAGTATGATCCCAAGTACAAGACAGCGATGGAGTACCTGCTAGGCCGGGTTGTGATCACTAGGGACCTGGACAGTGCTGTGGCTTTAAGCCGCAACTGGCGGGGCTTCAGCCGTATCGTTACCCTCGACGGCGATCTAGTCACTCCGGGAGGGGCGATTACCGGCGGCAGCCTGCCCCAAAGTGAGCGGAGCGGCCTCTTACAGAGACGCCAAGAAGTTTCCCGGTTAGCCAGGGATCTTCGCCTCAGCCGGGAGCGTCTGCAGCAGGAGGAGAAGCTGGCAGCAGATCTGCGGGACGAACTGAGGCAGTCTGAGGCCAGGGCCGAGGACGCGGCTCGTCAGGCCCACCAGTTGGAACTTGAGGCCAAGGAGCTGGAGAAGGCTGTCACCCTGGGCAAGAATGAGATCTCCCACTGGGAAAGGGAAGCCGGCCAGGTAAGGAGTGAGATGCAGGGGCTGGAGCAAAGGCTTGCCAGTGAAGCAGTCAGGAGACAAGAGCTGTTGGCCGGCATGGAGGAACTGGACAAAGAGATAGCTGAACAGGAGAAGCAGCTTTCCGTCCTGCAGGCCGAGCTGCAGCGCTTGGAGAGGGAAACCCTCAGTGCCCAGGAGAGCTATACGGCGGCGAAGGTCAATCTGGCGGCATTGGAAAGTCAGATTGAGGCCGACGAGGCAGCGGCATCAAGATACCGTTCGGCCCTCATAGAAGCTGACCAGCGGGCCGAGGCGGCAGCAGCCGCCGCGTCCCATCTCACCCGGGAACAGGGGGAACTGGCCCGGGAGATAGATGGGCTGGACATTAAGTATAACCAGCTGATAGAAAACCTGAAAGATATTGAAGCAAAGCTCTTGGATGGCAGCAGGCGGCGGGAAGCCGTGGAAAGCGCATTGGGGGATGGAGAGAAAGCCCACAAAGCCAAACAGCAGCAGAAAGAGGCTCTGCAGGAACGTTTGGCAGATACCAGGCGTCTATTGGATAAGATAGCACTGAAGAAGTCGCAGCTCAGTGAGGTTATGATGGATGAATACGGACTTGCCCCAGAGGCAGTCAGCGATGTAAGGATCCACAGGGGTGATGCTGCCGAAATGAGGAGAAGCCTGCGGATGCTTAAGGAACAGATCCAGGCTTTAGGTCCAGTGGACACCGGAGCCATTCAGCAATTTGAGGAAGTCAAGGAGCGCTATGACTATCTGCAGCGGCAGCAGCAAGATCTCCTAGAGGCAGAGCGGCAGTTGAGACAAGTGATCGCTGAGATGGATACAGTCTGTAAAGGTAGATTTAAAGAGACCTTTGCTGCAGTGCAGAAGGAATTTCAAGCAGTATTTGCCAAGCTCTTCGGCGGCGGCAGCGCTGAGCTTGTGCTCATGGATGCTGACCAGCTGGAGGATGCCGGAGTTGATATTTCCGCCAAGCCGCCGGGGAAAAAGCCTCAAAGCATCAGCCTCTTGTCAGGGGGCGAACGGGCACTAACTGCTATCAGCCTGCTCTTTGCACTGTTGAGGGTTAAGCCCAGCCCTTTCTGCGTCCTCGATGAGATCGACGCGTCGCTGGATGAGAGCAATCTTGAGCGATTTACGCAGCTGCTCAAGGACTTTGCTCAAGACACCCAATTTATTGTAATTACCCATCGGCCCATCACCATGGAAGCTGCTGACCGGCTGTATGGCGTCACTATGAATAGGGCCCACATCAGTCAATTAGTCTCAGTGCAGCTCGATGAAGCAGCCGCTGTGTTGGAAAGTGCGGCACCAGGCAGTGCACTGCTGTAGAGAGGAGAGTTGAATATGGGAATTTCAGGTTGGCTCCGGCGCCGGGGCAAGAAAGAAGAGAAAGATACTGCCCCACTTGGGACAGATGCCCTTGAAAAGCGAGAGGAAGCGCCGGAGAAGCAGGCAGAAGCAGCCTCCCAGGAGGGACCAGATCATCAACAGGAGAGTGCTCGAGGCTTATTTGCCCGCCTAAAGGAAGGCCTCAGCCGGACTCGCTCATCCTTCGTGGCCCGAGTTGACACTCTGCTGTCCAGTCATAAGCGCATTGATGAAGAACTCTTTGAGGAGTTGGAAGAAGCGCTGATCCAGGCAGATGTAGGAGTAGATACCACCCTCCAACTGGTTGACCAGGTACGGGAGAGGATAAAGGCGAAAGGCATCACTGACCCGGAGGAAGTGAGGCCCATCCTGCGTCAGACGATCCTAGATGTCCTAAGAGCTAACACCGGTGCCTTGGAGCTGCCGGCAGAGACACCGGCGGTGATTATGGTGGTCGGAGTAAATGGAGCCGGCAAGACTACCACCATCGCCAAGCTGGCCCATCGTTTTAAATCCCAGGGAAAGCGGGTGATCCTGGGTGCAGCCGACACCTTTCGGGCTGCTGCCATTGAGCAACTGGAGGTCTGGGCAAACCGGGTAGGAGTTGAGATCATCAAACATCAGCCGGGGGCTGATCCGGCGGCAGTTGCCTATGATACCATTCAAGCAGGGCGTGCCCGAGGCTGTGATGTCGTGATTATCGATACAGCCGGCAGACTGCAGACAAAGACCAATCTGATGCGGGAGCTGGAAAAGATCGGGCGGGTAGTGGAGAAGGAGCTGAAAGGCAGGGCTGCGGAAGTACTTCTGGTTGTCGATGCCACCACAGGGCAGAATGCGCTTTCTCAAGCGAAGCTCTTCAGTGAAGCTGTTGACGTCACCGGAGTAGTCCTCACTAAACTCGATGGAACCGCAAAGGGAGGCATTATCGTAGCAATTGCCGCAGAACTAGGCCTTCCCGTTAAGCTGATCGGTATCGGAGAGGCCTACGATGATCTGCGGGACTTTGATCCAGAAGGCTTTGTTGCGGCACTCTTTGATGCTTAACCCAGCAATGACCTGGTTTTCCCCATGAGGTTTTTCTGTTGGCGGTGATATTGACAGAAGTAAGTAAGCTTAGTATACTACTGCTGTAAACCAATTTTGCTTAACAGGGGCTGCGGGAATGATTGATCAGACCGTACACATGGGATTACTATTCGATTTTTACGGTCAGCTGTTGACTGAAAAGCAGCGGCTGTTCTTTTCCCTGTATCACCAGGACGACTTGTCTTTAGGTGAGATCGCAGAGCAGTACGGTGTTACCCGCCAAGCTGTATACGATATAATCCAGAGGTCACAAAAGACCCTGAGCAATTTCGAAGAGAAGCTTGGCCTAATCCAGAGGCATGTTCGTCAGCGGGAGCAGTTGGAGAGGCTCCAAGCAAAGATTAGAGAGTTGGCTGACGGACTGTCCCTTGTGGATGTCCATGAGCCGTGGCTGAGCCAGCTGGCAGAGGTGCAGAGGCTCCTGGCAGAAGTGATTGACGAGTTTTAGGTATCGGCACAGCGGGATATGGGCAAACCAGCCTCACGGGAACGCTGGCGGCATAACTATTGAGGAGGGCCAGTATGGCGGTTTTTGGTTCGCTGGCAGAAAAACTCCAGAATACTCTGGGCAAGCTCCGGGGCAGGGGGAAATTGACGGAACAGGACGTCAAAGATGCCCTGCGGGAAGTGCGGCTGGCACTTCTGGAGGCAGATGTCAACTATAAAGTGGTGAGAGACTTTACAGCCCGGGTCCGGGAGAGGGCTGTGGGACAGGAAGTCATGACCTCCCTGGCGCCAGCCCATCAGGTAATCAAGATTGTCCATGAGGAACTGACCGAGCTCATGGGGGGTAGTCAAAGCAAGCTGGAGATGGCTTCACAGGCTCCGACCATTCTAATGCTGGTGGGACTCCAGGGAGCAGGAAAGACCACAAGCTGTGCAAAATTGGCTAGGCTCTTGCAGAAGCAGGGGCACAGGCCGCTGTTGGTGGCAGCTGATGTGTACAGGCCGGCGGCCATCAAACAGCTCCAGGTGCTGGGAGAACAGCTGCAGATCCCGGTTTTCAGCCTAGGGGATCAAGTAAGTCCCGTGGATATCGCCAAGGCAGCAGTGGAGCACAGCAGGCGCTACGGCAATGATATCATATTGTTGGATACTGCAGGCCGGCTCCACATTGATGAAGAGCTGATGGGAGAGCTCAAGGCCATTGACGAAGCAGTGTCGCCCCATCAAGTGCTGCTGGTAGTCGATGCCATGACCGGTCAGGATGCTGTGAATGTCGCCAGCAGCTTCAATGCGAATCTAGATATTGACGGCATCATCT
>LSQX01406583.1_pt2 | contig 65672 bp, 64 predicted proteins | sample 654561 | NCBI WGS metagenome assembly LSQX01 (sample SAMN04489861, study PRJNA283612) | anaerobic digester metagenome | isolation source: 4 biogas reactors fed with cattle manure at either 37C or 55C with and... | place: Denmark: Kongens Lyngby | collected 2014
CCTGCAAAAAGCCGTTTTTATTGACACGGAACGCCATACAGAGTAAAATACATCTATGCAAAAAAACCTCAATAAAGGATGATTATATAAATGCCGCAAGAAGCAACCAACGCCCAAGCGCTCTACAAGGGCTTGCTTTCGCTTGCCGTTTACCGCCGGGTTCTTCAGCGTCCCGTGACGTCTTTGCTGGCAGGTATGCTCCGCGCCTGTCTTAAAGGGGACGAGGATACCGTATGCAGCAATTACGGGGAGCTGTGCTCGCTTCTTATCAGGGACGGCAGGCCGGAAGGCCTTGCCTTTGCCGTTGCAAGGGAAGTCCTGTCGGATGAAAACGCTTTTACGATTGAGCTTGCAAAGGGAGCGCGGGGCTTTGTTCCCGACGAGCTGTTAGCTCTGGCAAAACGCGACCTTAATATATTGTACCGCGCCGCGACATCCTCGGTTGAGCTTGCGGCGTCCCATCTTCCCGCGGCTTTCGAAGGCTTGCCGCCGTTATACGAAGGTCCGCATGATAATTCATATCCTTTTACCGGACGGTGGGATGAATGTATCGGCAGGCTCGGTGAATACCACCGCAAAAACGGCGTCGGGATTTTCACCCTCCACAATGCTTTTCTATGGTATAATCATGATATCACGCCGATTATACATCCCGACCCGACTCGCTTAAACGAGCTTAAAAACTACGAGGAACAGCGACGTGTTGCGATTGACAACACCCTTGCCTTTCTCGACCGATACCCGGCAAACAACATGCTGCTTTACGGGGATCGCGGGACGGGGAAATCCTCAACCGTGAAGGGGCTTTTGAACGAGTATGCCGACCGGGGGCTCAGGATGATCGAGATGCCGAAGGAAACACTTTCACAGCTTCCCGAGCTTACCTCCCGACTGGCCCGCATACCCATGAGGTTTATTGTGTTTATCGACGACCTTTCTTTTTCGGGCAGTGACGACAATTTTGCCGCCTTGAAGGCCGTGCTGGAAGGCGGGTTGGCGTCCCGTCCCGAAAACGTGCTTATCTACGCCACGTCAAACCGCCGTCATCTTCTCCGGGAATCCTTCAGCGACCGCAGCGGGGACGAGGTGCACCACGCCGACACGGTGCAGGAGTCGGTTTCTCTGTCGGACAGGTTCGGCATATTCCTCACCTTTTTGATGCCCGACAAGCGGGGCTTTTTCGATATTGTCGAGCAGCTTGCCGCCGATTACCGGCTTGATATTGAGCGCGAAGCCCTTCTTCGGGGCGCCGAGCAGTGGGCTTTGGAGCGCGGAGGGCGTTCTCCCCGCTTTGCCCGTCAGTATATTGACGATCTGCGGGCTCGTCTTAAGCATGATTGTTAAGCTTTAAATAGTTTTTATATAGTTGAGGAGAAGGATATGAAGATTTATCATACGGCACTTTTAATCCCGTTGATTATCGCGTCTGTTTTTTTATCGGGATGCAATAAGAAAAAGCCCGATTCCGAAACCTCAAGGTACGACGGTTATCCGGTAAGCCTTTACGGCGTGTCGCTTGATAAGACACCCGAGAGGGTTGCGGTTCTCTCCCCTTCGCTTGCCGAAATCATAGCCGATATGGGATATGACGCGTATTTGATCGGGCGTTCTGAGGAATGCGATTATCCCGAATCGGTCGCCGCGCTGCCTGCCGCCGGCAGCGTACTGCTTCCGGACATGGATGTTATTATCGGATGGAAGCCCGATCTTCTTTTGACGCAGAAGGAGCCTTCCGATTCTATCAAGGAATTGCTGAACCAGAACAAAATAGCCTTTATGGTCGTGCCGCCCGCCAAAACCTATGACGAGCTGCCGAATGTCTATCAGACAATCGGCAAAATATTCGCAGGCTCGGACGCCGGAACGACAAAGGGGCGGGCGCATATGGATTCCCTTGACTTCGCGCTTACCGAAATAACGGAAAAGGCAGAGACCGATACCGAACGGCGGTTATATAAAGCGGTTTATGTGACCGATTCCTTCGGACATGTCGCCACCGGAGATACCGTAATCCATAAAATCATCACGGCCGCGGGGGCCGTCAATGCCGCCGAGAGCTCCGTCGAGTGGACGGTGGACGCCGATGTTTTAAAGACGGTTGAAATAATATTCTGCCCCGAGACGCTTGTCGATAAGGTGAAGAATATGTCCGGCTTTAAGAACAGTCCGGCCGTCGCAAACAAAAAGATTTTCGGGCTCAATGACGCCGCCGTGGAACGCCAGAGTATGCGGATGTGCCAAGCCGCCCTTGAAATGTCCAAGGCAATATATCCCGAATTGTATGCCACCACAACCCCGGCCGAGACATCCCAGACATCTGCCGCAACAACAACGACGGGGGCATAGTTATTACTGTATTAATGTCTATGAATGTTCACAAATGTCCATGCGGAGGTAAATGCTTTTGGCCGATTTTGCTTCAGTTTTTCTTTCCCTGTTCTTATCTGCCGAGGTAAGCGAGATTACGGGAAACCGATTTGACGAGCTGTTTGACGATTTGTATAAGAATATCGATACTTCTTTTAAGGGAAATCGTAAGGATCTGCGTGACGCTGTTGAAAGGATTGTTGGCGCGGGTTATTACTTTGCCCTTTATTATTGTGCGGTCGAGTGCAAAAGCAAGGCGGCAAATCCAAATGATGTTGCGAAATTTCAGGAAATCGAAGGTATAATAGACGAAAAGCAGAAGTCCGGCAGTAAAGAGATGATCAGCCTTTTTGAAAACTCCCCTGTTTCACAGCTTGTAAAGGAGTCCTCGAAGGAAACCGTCGGCAATATATCGAACATGCTGCTGCAAGCCGGATTTGGCGGATTTAATCTGCCGGACAATTTTGCCGAAAGTGTCGATAAAAATCTTTTTAATAAAATGAAGGGCTATTTTGTTAATGAGCTCAGGACGAATGAACAGATAAAATACTTTCTCCATTCGATTGTCACAAACGAGCTTGATGAAAGCATGCCTCAGATAGACAACAGTCTTGAAATGATGCTTTCACCCAAGAACGGCAGTCTTGACAGGGTCTTTGATAAAAAAATAAAGATGATAAACAAGTTCGTGTATCTGTTCGGCGAATCCCCTCTTAATCAGGTGTTGAAGATAAAGATCGATGACCTGCCGGCGGATATGACCAGGCTGTATTCGAAATGGAAGAGCAGTCAGGGCGCTTTGCGGCAGGCAAATCCCGACGAGTCGGCAGAAGACGACGATATTAAATGTTTCCCCCTTGCAGTGAACCGGTTTTCAGAAGAGGGAAAAACCGAGTTTATCGTTGCGGACGACATCGGCGTTTTAAGGTTGTTTTTTGTTATTCGGGCGAACGAAACGCCCTTTTACCCGTATCCTGTCCGGCTGGAGCCTTTTGAGCAGGAAATTAAGGACGACAAAATCCACCGCAGCTATGCTGTCGAAAACGGGTTTAAGGTAGACGACCACTTTTACATAGCTTCTGTTGTTCTCAACACCGATTATGCCGTTCTTCAGGTCTTGAGGGCTAACAGGGGAATGTATATCGAGAAATTCAGCGATAACCGCATACTTGAATACATAGGCGGCAACGAGCTTGTCGGCATCAGCCGGGCCGGCGGTCGTTTGGCTCAAAAGGATGTGGAACCGGAGCGGGATGTCATTGAAAATGAGATTTATATCGATATGAGCAATCCCCACGGTATTTTCGCATTATTGGAGGTCAAAGAAAGGCGTCTTATCAATCCCAAGGTCAAATATGATTTTGAAATAGGAGCAGAGTACGGAGTCCTTAGCGTTAAAAACAACGGGATCTACCTCGCTTTGCAGCTTGACTGTGACGATTCAAAAGGCCAAACGGACGCGTTCGATTTCTATAAATCAATAAGCGTGGAGTCCCAAAAGCAGTCGCCCGAATGTGACGCTCCCGTAAGGTTCGCCGGTATTATTAAAACCAGACTTGACAAGCTGTACAGCCTTTATCACACCGAGCCTTATAAACCGGATTTGCTCAGATATTTTCAGGAGTTGTTCAGATGGACCACCCTTTCGGCAAGCAGCAAAATGCTGGAGCAGGAGATTAATCGGTTTATTAAAATATTGAGGCAGAATATTAAAGAGCAGAAGGATGAGGATATTATTCTCGGTCTGTTCGATCTTCAGGCTTGCGCCATCTTTAATAAATCCAATATATATAAGGGTTCGGGAGATTATGAAAAGGCGGCGGCATTATGCCGAAAGTCCATTGAGATTATCAGCTCGATTCTTGAGATTCAGCCGGATTTTCCGATAAAAAGGCCCTTGAGCTTTTTTGAAGGCTCTCTGAACCAGCTTTTGCAATCGTCCGATGTTTAAGCCGATGGCTTGCATAGGCCCTAAAAGGACTTTACTGGCAAGCATCTCAAGCCGCACTGAAAATTCTTTATACTGCACCACTTTGCACCACTTGCCCTACCACTCTTAAAAGAGTATCACTTGTTCTATCTGCTTCGATAGAATTTGAATCTCACCATTTATCACAATCTGCGGATTCCAAAGGCGGCAGCCTTTGGTCGTTTGCGGAGGGGTCCGGGGAGGGAATCGAAACCCTCCCCGGCGGTCTTTGCATACTTTCTTACGCCAGAAAGTATGTGCCCCGCGGCATGAGCGAGAAGAATTTACAACTGAAACTACTCCCTCCCCCGGCATATCTACATCAGCATGCTGATGTGTTTATCTGATTTTGGCGCGGACAAGACGCGTTAAAACAGGCTAAAGCCTGCAACCAAAAACCGCTTTGTGCGCGCACACAAAGCGGTTTTTGGTTTTAAGCGAGGTAAAATGGAAGAAGAATCAACCATCTTATAAGAGGAGTTCAAGCGTTATTTACTTTCCTTGTTTATCTCTTCATATATCTTCTCCAATGTTATATTTGACTTACCCGATTTTGAAACATATATTTCAACCCGCCTGTTCTTTATTCTGGTTGCCTCTGTTCCGTCGTGCGGAACAATCGGGCGCGCTTCGCCGTACCCTTCGGAAACCATCTTTTTGGGGTCGATTATGTTTTTCTTTTGAAGGTGTATGATAACATTGACCGCCCGAAGGCTTGATAGAGTTCTGTCGCCTTCTATGTAATTGGGCTCGTCCGCGCGGCCTGCCCTTGCGGTGTGGCCGTAAGCCCTGATTTCCCCGATATCATCAGAGATGTTTTTAACCGCATCGGCAAGAAAATCAAGGATCTCTTTTGCTTTGGGCCTTAATACCGCGCTGTCCCCGTCAAAGAATACATTGTTTCTGAATGTAATGAAGGTGTATCCGTCGCCCTTGAACAGGGAAACGTCCGACTCAAGGTCCTTTTCTTTAAAATAATTTTTCAAGTAGTAATATAGGTCGTCGAATTCTAAAACCTCTGATACCTCTCTGTCTTCATCATCATCAATTATCGGGATACTGCTTTTATCATCGTCAACAATGCCTCCCGCCTTATTATCATTTTCGGCAATAGCCTGATTTCTTCCCGAAAAGGCGGTGACAAGGAATCTCCATTTTTGCGCGTCAATCTTAGACATGGAGTACAGCAGTACGAAAAAGGTTAACAACAGCGTAACCATATCGGCATATGTATCCATAAAATTGTAGCCCTCTGACGAATCATCTCTTTTGCGTTTCATGGGACATCGGTCCTTTATTATATACTTTGGCTATTTCTACCTTTCTTCAACATTTTCGTCCTTTTGTTCTTTTAACTTTTTGTTCTTTTTGTTTCTCCCTTTTTCGTCGAGAAAAGCATTGAGCTTTTGTTCGATAAATCTCGGGTTATCCCCCGCCTGGATAGCCATTACTCCTTCGGCAATAATCATATTGGATAAGACCTCTTCTTCATGCCTTGCTCTCAGCTTGTTGCTAATCGGCATAAATACAAGGTTTGCAATCAGTGAACCATAGAGGGTTGTTAGCAACGCAGTTGCCATGCCTTGGGTCAATGCGGCGGAGCCCTCCTCGGCATCCATATCCAGATTGGCAAGCATGTTAATCAAGCCGATAAGCGTTCCTATCATACCGTATGCGGGAGCATAGGTGGACGCTTTATCATACATTCTCCATACGTTTGAATGTCTTATTTCAAGGTTGTCAATCTCATTCTGGATAAGCTCTTTGGTTTTCTCGGGGTCCAGCGCATCGACAATCAGCATTAAACAGTTTGATAAAAATTTATCTTTTATCTCTTCCGCTTTTTCTTCGAGCGATAATATGCCGTTTTTTCTGGCTTCGATAGCAAGCCCGACAATCGTGTCGATATAATATTTGTGGTCATGTCTGGGCTTTTTTAACGCAATCAGAATATGCTTGGGCATATTCTTAAAGTTTCTGAAAGGGAAGGATGCAAAGGTTGACGCAAAGGTTCCTCCGAGCGTTATAAAAATGCTGGCGCGGTCATAAAACCCAATCAGGTTTCCGCCGCCGTCTATAATACCCCAAATAACCAGAAAAGCCCCTACTATAATTCCTATAATCAGCGTTAAATCCAAGTGAAGTCCCCCTTAATACCTTTACTGTTGAAATACATGCAAAGGTATCATTTGCCTTTAATCTTCTTTTTGAATTGAATAACCTTCTCAATTATCTGAGCAGGGCTTTCCTTTACCAAAAAATACTTTCCGTCGGTCAGGGTAATCTTTGTTTCCGGTATGCAGCATATCTTCTCTATCAGCTCGCTGTTAAGCACGAAAACCTTTTCGTTCAGGTCGGTCAATTCAATCATGGCATTTCAAGTCCTTTCGCGTTTTACGCCACAAACGACATAAAACCGGTTGTGAGAAGCGATTATACCCTTTTATTGAGTTGCAAACCAAAGCGTTCATTCAGCGATTCGGGAGTGTCTTCCTTTCCGTCTGTCTTCAGATTATTCTTTTTGATTTTTTCATTCAGGTATTTTTCCAGTGAAGTCAATTCCTCTTCAATCTGCCTGTACGCTTCGGTCAATTCCTCCTGCTCTTTTTTAACCTGTTCCTGATACCTTTTCTCGATATCCTTGATCCTCTGCTTGAGAGCCTGGATTTTAGCCCTGTCAATATTGTCGGATTTTTTTTCAAGCGCTTCGATTCTGCGTATGATTGCATTTTTTTGAAGCTGGACAATAGCTTCGTTCGGGTTGGGCTTAGAAACTACGGGTACCTTCATTTCGGTTCAACTCCTTACTTTCCTAACTTTGCGATATAAATAATCCTCTATGTTAAATATCGGCATTTTTCCAGATTTATTAAGAGTTGAATATAATACCTATAATTAAATCTCTATATGCCCTCTTTGAATCGACCTAACGATAAGCCTGCCGCTTGCGGAATCAAATTCGAGCGTTCTGCCGAAGTTTCCTCCCACATCCTCTGCGACAATCCTTATATTTAGTCTGGCAAGCTCTTTTTTTACGGCTTCGACATTCTTGTCGCCGACACTTCTCCCGTTTGTATAAAACATGTTTGCCCCTCCCGATATCTTGGCGGTCATTCTATATCGCATGCAGCCCAGCTTCTCCATGTCTTTGGCCAGCCTGGCAACGGCGGTGTCGGCATATTTATATTCATTCATATCCCACGGCTTGGATTCGGGCAGAAGTATGTGCGCAAGTCCAGCGACACGAACTATCCTGTCATGAAGGCATACGCCGACACAGGAGCCGAGCGCGTAGGATACGAGGATATCCGGATTGCGCACTATCTTTTGGTCGGAAATGCCTACAACTATACGTTCCTCCATTATTCAACACCTAATCGCTTCAATATTAAATCCAATGACCTGATATCCGGCATAATCAGCATATGACTTGTGACCGATTCTTCATCGCTTATGAAATCCTCTTCAACCAAAAGCAGCTTGTCCCCTATTTCTCCGAACCGGGCCGCAGGATAATTCAAGAGTGCTCCTACCATATCAATGGCAATATGAGGTGTTGACAGTCTTATGTCCAGATTTGTAAATGCTGAAAGGGCGTTAATATAAGAGCCGGACAATATATTGGCTATTTCGGTCAATGCAGACATGCCTATCTCGGTAATATTCTTGTAATCATCTATCGGTTCTCCCAGCAGCTGCTTATGTATGATTCTTACAAACTCGTTGTTAAGTATGTAAAACAGCATGCCTTCAATATCCTGGGTCATATTCACAAGGACGCCCGCCACTATTTTTTCGGGGCCGCCCAAAACAGTAATGATTTTTTCCACATCGATTATGTGCAGGCTGGGCACGCTTATCGTCACCTTTTCATTGAGGAGCTGTGACAGGGCTGTTGCCGCGCTGCCCGCGCCGATATTTCCGATCTCACGGATTACATCCCGCTGCAATTCATTAAAGTTTTCATATGTCTTCATCATCACCAGTCCTTTCCGCCGCAGGGGAATTTGAATGCCTTGTGTCCGTCATGTAATCATGTTCAGTATTGTGCCCGGAATTTGGCTTAGACCGACCCTTTTTTCAACCGCTCCTATTTCATAGGCAACCCTGGGCATTCCGTAAACAATCGAGGATTTTTCATCCTGTCCGATTGTTCTGGCACCCGCCGTCCTCATCTTCAGCAGCCCTTTTGCCCCGTCGCTGCCCATACCGGTCAATATCACCCCGATTGCCCGCTTGCCTGCCGTTTCGGCTACAGACTCAAACAGAACGTCAACCGATGGGGCATGGCGGCTCTCGCTGTGTCCCGTATAGTATACTATTTTATATTTATCGCCTGATTTTTTGATTTTTATATTCTGCTTACCGGGAGCGACATATACACAACCTCTTTCTACAATGTCGCCGTTTTGGGCCTCCTTAACCCTAAAATCGGTTTGTGTGTCCAGTCTGTCGGCAAACATCTTTGAAAACACCGGCGGGATATGCTGCACAATCACAATGCCCGGCATTTCGCTCGGAAGGTTTTTAATAATATAATGAAGGGCTTCGGTTCCTCCCGTCGAGGCGCCCATGACAATCAGGTCTGTTTTGCCCGACGTGCCCTTAGCCGGCCGTTGTTTTTCCGGCAGTCTGTTATTAATCAGTAAATTCGCCTTTGACGCGATTTTAATTCTTTTAATTAATTTTCTTGTAAATACATCGGTCTCTTCCCCATTGTTCGGTTTGAGAACAAACTCAACCGCACCCGCTTTAAGCGCGTCAAATATTGCGCTGCTTATAGAGCTGACCACCACGACGGGTATGGGATAATGGGGCAGAAGCCTTTGTATAAACTCGATTCCGTCCATTTTAGGCATCTGTATATCACAGGTTATAACATCCGGTTTAAACTCAATGATTTTATCCCTTGCCTCAAACGGGTCGGCGGCCCTTGCGACCACCTCGATTTCCGGATCGTCATTTAACCTCCTTACAATTAATTCTCTGCTCAACAGGCTGTCATCTACTACAAGTACCCTTATTTTTCTGTCTGTTATCACGTGTTTAACCTCTTTTCAAGTTGATCGGGCGGTTATACCTTTCTGTAAACCGAGGGCATAATGTACTTAAAAGCGCTGTCGTTTCTGATTATGGATTCCGACTGGCCGATAAACAGATAGCCTCCGGTTTCGAGCGCGTTATAAAACTTGTTTACAAGCGCGATTCTTGTTTTGCTTTCGAAGTAAATCATAACATTTCGGCAGAAAATTGTGTGAAACCTCCTTTTGAACGGGAATTCATCCATAAGGTTGAATTTTGTAAACAGTATTTTGTTTTTTATGCTATCGTTAATCTTGAATTTATCCTCCTCACATTTGCTCATATAGTTTAGTCTCCATATGCTCGGGAGCACCGAGACGCTTTGACTTGTGTACATCCCGAGTTCTGCCTTTGTCAGCACCTTTTCCGATATATCCGTTGCGAGTATTTTTGTTTCATTCCACACCTTTTTTTTGCTTTCAAAATCGCTCAGTATCATTGCCAATGTATATGGCTCTTCACCGGTGGAACAGCCTGCGCTCCAAAGCCGCAGGCTGTTTTCTTTTTTATGTTCGGCAAAATACGGAAGCACTTGCTCTTCAAAAAATCTAAAATGCTCTTTCTCCCTCATAAAATATGTATGGTTGGTCGATATTCTGTCGATAAGCTCATTGGCGGCCCTTCCCGTCTCGTCATTTACGACATAATCATAGTACTGCGAAAAGCTTGTAAAATTCTTTTTACTAAGCTCGCTTTGCAGCCTGCCCATTACCAAAGATATCTTTTCAATCTTTAGGTGTATTCCGTAATTCTCTTTAACAAACCGCGCGATTTTTTGAAATTCATTTTCGGTTATCGTAATCATATTTACTTGCCCTTCAAATGTTTCTATATAGTCTACATGCACCACTGAATAAGGTGTTTTCTATTCAGTGGTGCATGTAACCAAAGTACCGCAATCAGGCTTTAGGTCGCCTTTTCAATCGCGATTATATCATCCTCTTGCAGAAACATCTCGCAATCCAAAAGCAGCTTGACATCGCTTCCTACCTTGCCTATTCCCTTAACAAACCTATTGCCTGCCGATTTGTTGATGTCGGGCGGAGGGGCAATATTCTCATCTGAGATTGGCAGCACCTCCGACACCATGTCAACAATCAATCCAAGCGATGTATCCTTAACATCAATTACAATAATACAGGTTCTTTCGTTGTACTCGTTAAAGGGCTTTTTAAACCTCAACCTTACGTCCATTACTGGAATAATCTTGCCTCTTAAGTTGATTATTCCTCTTATGTATTCCGGCAGTTCAGGGACTTCTGTTATAGGCTGAATACCAATAATCTCGGTTACATACTTGATTTCGAGCCCATAGCTTTCATTACCCAAACTGAAGGTCAGAAACTTTCCTTTCTGGGTATCTTCTTCCTGACCAATCTGTTCGAGAATCTTTGTATCGGTCATCAGATCCATCCCTTTCTTTTGCTGACTGCTAATTAAAAGTTTGCAAATTCGTTATCTTTCAGCTTTATTTTCTTTTTCTCTTTAGAATCGCTGCTTTTTTCTTGGGGTTCGGCTTTGGAAACCGTATCGCTTTTGTTTGTGTCTTTAAATCCTGAATCGGCAGATTTCTTGATTTTAAACCGCCTCACCTGCTCCTTGAGCATGTCAGCCTGTCCCGCCAGCTCTTCACTCGCGGCAGCCGCCTCTTCGGATGTAGCTGAGTTGGTCTGGACAACCTGCGATACCTGCATGATTCCCTGGTTTATCTGTGAGATTCCGGCTGCCTGTTCGCCCGACGCCGTTGCGATATCCTTAACCAGCTCGGCAACCTTCGAAGCATCCTTCACAATCTCCTCCAGGGCCGCGGCAGTATCATTTGCGATTTTTGTTCCATCCTCAACCTTTTTTATGGAGTTTTCAATTAATGCGGTCGTTTCTTTGGCGGCGTTTGCCGATCTGGCGGCAAGATTTCTGACCTCTTCGGCAACGACGGCAAAGCCCTTGCCGTACTGACCGGCTCTTGCGGCCTCAACCGCGGCATTCAGCGCGAGGATATTTGTCTGGAACGCGATATCGTCAATAACCTTTATGATTTTTGATATATTGCTTGAGGAGCTGTTGATTTCATCCATGGCGCCCAGCATCTGCGTCATTTGACTGTTGCCCTTGTCGGCATTGAGCTTGGCATTATCCGCAATCTCGTTTGCCGATTCGGCGTTCTGTGCGTTTTGATTTGTTTGCGACAATATTTCTTCGAGAGACGCGGTAAGCTCCTCAATCGAGCTCGCCTGCTCGGCAGCCCCCTGGGATAACGCCATGCTGGAATCCGATACCTGTTTTGAACCCGAGGAAACCTCCTCGGACGCATTATTTATTATTGTTATGATTTCATTGAGATTATCGGTCATCTTTATAAACGATCTCGCGAGGTTGCCGATTTCATCACGAGCTTCGTCTTTTACATCAATATTAAGATCCCCGTCCGCTATCAGTTCCGCAGCTTTCTCAAGCTTTTTAACCCGCTTTGTTATAAAGAATAATGACAATAAATAACTGACGAAAGCGGTTGCCAAAACCGACGCGGTACCGATAATTATTATTCTTCTTGCCAAATCATAAACACTTTTAAACATTTCGTCTTTGGGAGCGGATATCGCTAAGAACAAGCCCGTGTCGGAGACAGGAGCATATGACATATACTTTGATGCACCGTTGTAAAAGTATTCCCCGACGCCGGTTTCCCCTCTGATTATCTTAACTTGCATATCGTAAAGCTGCTGCAGGCGAGCATCTTGTTTAATATCATTAAAAACACTGTTTCTTGTAAGCACAAGTTCATGGTTCGGGTGACCCGTGACAACACCCGGACTGTTAAGTATAAAAGCATATCCGGTCTTTGCCTCTTTTATTGATTTAATCATATTGCTGAAAACAGAGTTATCAATAACCGCTACAACCGCACCTTGGATACCGCTTTCAGTGACTAACGGAGTCGAGAAGGTATATACGCTTTCTCCCGTTACCTCATCGTCAATAAGCTCGGAAATTACAAATTCCCCTTTTAGCGCCTTTTGAAAATATTCCTTGTCGGAAATATTATCGGTTCTCTCATCCACAAATCTGATGTTTCCGTTTTTGTCGGCCACTCCGATATTAAGATACCCATACCTCTCCATGCCTGATTTCAAATCCGGCTTTTGATTGTCCCACAGCATTGATTGCACTGCGGGTCTTAGGGCGACGCCTTCTAATTGCGCTTTCATTACAGCAATTTCTTTCTCTACAGCACTGCTGCAATCTACGGCGCGGTTTTTGAGGCTCTCGTTAATCCTTTGGTGCAGACTCTGCGAAGCAGAAAAGTAACTGACAATGCCGAGCACGATTACCGCAGCAAGTGTTATGAAGGTGCAACTTAAGGTCAGCTTAAGAATGACTTTCATGTTGTGAAACCACTTCACTGTTAACACCCCTAATTATTTATTATTTTGATATTACCTGCTAAGACTTAATAAATCCCGAACATTGATAATAAGACTTATGCTGCCGTCCCCAAGAAGGGTACATCCCGCTACACATCTGATTTTCTTTACGCCGGTAATATAATTCGGCAATGCCTTAACCACAACCTGCTGCTGTCCCAGAAGGCAATCCGCAAAAATACAAAGAAACTTGTTGTCATGCTCGACCATAACAAAAATACCGTCTTCAAAGTCTGTAATATCGGTTTTTACATTGAAACGCTCATGAAGCCTGAATATCGGATAGCATTCCCCCCTTACCATAACCATTTCATTGCCGTCTGGGTCAACTATTATGTCAGATTGTTTCGGTCTGAACGATTCTTTTACCTCTTTAATAGGAATTGTATAGATTGATTCGCCAACCTTTATATTCATTCCGGTTATTATCGCAAGGGTCAAGGGGATTTTAATTGTGATAGCCGAACCGACATCCGGTTGGTTTTCTATATGTACCGTTCCGCCTATCGCCTGAATGTTGTTCATAACAACATCCATTCCGACCCCCCTGCCGGAATATTCGGACACCTTATCCTTGGTTGAGAATCCCGGCATGAATATAAGCGAATAAATCTCCTTGTCCGTCATTTCATCTTCCGATTTAAACAAAAGGTTTTTATTTCTGGCATGTTCAAGAATCTTCTGTCTGTCGAATCCTTTGCCGTCGTCGCGTACGATGATAAGCACTTCGCTGCCTTCGTTTCTGGCTTCGAGGGTGATCGTTCCGACTTCGGGCTTGCCTTTTTTAAGTCTGACTTCTTTCGGCTCAATACCGTGATCAATAGAATTTCTGACCAGATGCATCAGTGGGTCCGAGATATGCTCTATGATATTTTTGTCAACCTCGGTGTCCTCTCCGATAAGAACAAGCCTTGTGTCCTTGCCCAGCTTTTTATTCATGTCGTGAACGATTCTGTTCATTTTTTGGAAGGTGATTGTCAAGGGGACCATTCGGATTGACATGATAAGATCCTGAAGCTCGTCGATAATCTTTCTGAAATGCTGTGCGGTCTTTGTGAAATTGGGAAGCTCTAATCCCGCTAAATCCGGATTGTGGGTAAGCATCGCCTCGGCGATTACCATTTCGCCCGCCAAATCCAGAAGCTTATCGAGCTTCACGATATTCACGCTGATGATATTGCTGGTAAGAGGTGATTGGATTTCACTGCCGCCAGTTTCTTTTTTTTGTTCCTGTTTTGCCTGATTGTTTTTTTGACCGGCTTTTTTCTCTTTTTTTGAATCCTCACCCTGTTGTTCTAACATCTCGTTTACCGCATTCACCGTGATGTCTTTTAAAAAAGGGGTCCGCATCAGCAGATTTTGTATATCCTCGAATTCTTTTTCGGATTTAAATATCACCTTAAACCCGTCTTTTTTGATTGTTTCCGAGGATTGGTCATTTTCAATCAGTTCGACCGGAAAATGGCTTATAACCAACGCTATGCCGTTTAATCTATGTACCACGTCAAATGCCCGGATGTTCTCCATTTGACATCCGTCTTCAAAGAATATTGTCGCCTCGTATACTACACCCGAACCGCCGATGTTTTCCTTGGTATCATCCTTCGCGGGAGATGATGAAGCGCCTGTGGAAGAGCCGTTATTCTTTTTAAGCCTTTTCATAAAGCCGTCAATTTTCTTGGCAAGCTTGTCGGGTTTTCCGTCCGGTTCAATCCCTTCACGCAGCTTTTCAAGTTCCGACTTTATGAAATCAACCACGCTCAAAACCAAATCGGAAAGTGAGGAGCTGTCGTATTTCAGGCTGTCCCGTTCCCTGATATAAGAAAACAGGTCTTCAATCTTGTGGGACAATAGGGATATTTCATTATAATTCATCATTGCGGATGAACCTTTTATTGTGTGTACCAGCCTGAATGTTTCATTCAGGGCATCACGGGAAAAACCGCCCGCGCTCTCGCTGTCCAGAACAATCTGCTCAAGAAGCTCGACAGTCTGAGATGTCTCGAAAATAAACATCTCGACCAATGGATCGCCGGTGTTTTGTTTTGCCAACGAAAACCCTCCCCTCTTGAATGTTAATCCATCACGCAGACTTTTTGTAAGGTCTCGATAACCTGTTCTTCCTTATAGGGCTTTACGATGAAGGATTTTGCGCCGTAAAGGATGGCTTCCTTGACCATAACCTCCTGACCCATTGCGGAAATCATTACGACCTTTGCTTTATCGTCAAACTCCCTAATCTTTTTTAAAGCTTCAATCCCGTTCGCCTGCGGCATTGTTATGTCCATGGTAACCAGATCGGGTCTTAACTCCTTATATTTTTCGACGCCGATTTCCCCGTTTTCAGCCTCTGCTACCACCTCAAAACCGTTTTTTTCAAGAAGCTTCCTGATTACAAGCCTCATAAATGCAGCATCATCAACAACCAAAACTCGTTTCATATGAACAACCTCCAATGATTTAAAAAAATTTTATATTGCTAAAGATTCTACAATCGTTACATTCAGCATACTTCTGTCGTATAAATCAATGTAATAGCAATCACGTTCTTGTTTGGAAATAATCTTGATTCTTGGGCGCAATCCGTTATTCGGGTTGTTTTCAGCTACGATTCCCTTCAAGCCGTTGCTGAGCTTTACAGTTGTTCCGACCGGATACGGCATAATCCTTTTGAAAAAAATACTAACGATATCCGGATCGAAGTATAATCCGGCTCCCCCGATAACATACTCCATTGCTTCCGACGGCTGTATTGCTTTCCGATAGGGCCTGTCTGAGATGAGAGCGTCATAAACATCCGATATCGCGACAATCTTTCCGAATTCAGGTATTTTCTCCGATTTCAAGCTATACGGATAACCACTGCCGTTGCCTTTTTCATGATGTGTTAAAACGGCGATTATCGAATCGTTTGAAATGTTCCATTTGTTTCTCAAGTAATTCCATCCCATTTCCGAATGGCTTTTCATTATTTCAAACTCCTCGTCCGTAAGCTCTCCTTTTTTATCTAAAATCTTTCTGGGCACAAACACCTTGCCTATATCATGGAGAATCGCGCCCATCCCGAGATTATACAAATCATCTTTACTGAGCTTCATTGAATATCCGATAATTATAGAAAATATAAAGACATTCACAGAGTGATAATATGTATAGTCGTCAAATACCTTTAAATCCATAATATTAAATATTACTTCCGAGCTGGATATAAGCTTATCGATAATTTCGTCGACAACCAGCTTTAAATCAACGAAGTTTTCCTTTGAAAAATCACCGTTTTTTGTGGTGTGAAAAACATTCTTTATTGCTCTGACAGCACTATTCTTCAGTGAGGAATCGATAACATCTATAACTTCAATATCTTCCGAGAGCTTATCTGTTATATATATCCCCTGAATCTTTAAATGTCTAATCCTTGATATCTCGGTTTTACTTAGCTTCCTCCCTGCAGCCAGCATCAGCTCATTATTTCTTCCGTATAAATCCTTGCCGATTATCATACCCGGTTTCAAACAGGACGACGGTACAAATCTCATTTAATGACTCCTCAACGAATAAAGTTGTTGAATATAGTACAATTTTCCATAAAACGCTATTTTTAAAAAATGTCTAACGTTTAGCCGTAAATGCTTATATCCACTCAGTAAATATATCGTCATAAATTTAATAAATTTAAATAAATTCTGACGAATAAAAAAAGTTTTTGTAGAAATATATAATATAATTTTTACGCTGCAAAAAACTGACCCGCTGATAGAAACGGCGGGTCAGTTTTTTAGTTAGCGATTGTCGCTAAAGCTGATTACTGCAGAAGCTGCAGAATACCCTGCGGCTGCTGAGTTGCCTGAGCAAGCATAGACTGAGCTGCCTGAATAAGAATGTTATTCTTGGTGTACTCCATCATTTCCTCGGCCATATCGACATCGCGAATACGTGATTCGGCAGCCTGGAGGTTTTCATGGTATGTACTGTTGTTGTTGATTTCATGCTCAAGCTTGTTCTGCTGCGCACCGAAGTTAGCTCTTGCGGTATTGATTTGGGTAATGCCCGCTTCAATCTCCGCTTCGGTGGATGAGGCATCTACAGAAGTAAATGTTATGCTTGCCAACACCGTATTTCCGTTGAACTCTGTGTCGCTTATAATGCTGTCTATCGAGGCTCCGAGCTCGGCCAACTCAAGATCAATGTTTTCCTGGTCTTCAGAAGCATAGGTCGGGTTATCCTTTTGAATAACCAGCTGTTTCATTCTGACGAGCATATCGGACACTTCGTTCAAAGCGCCTTCAGCGGTCTGGATCGAGGAAATCTCATCCTGGGTGTTTCTGAGTCTCTGGGCTATACCGGCAATCTCGCCTCTCATTTTTTCAGAAATCGAAAGGCCGGCAGCGTCGTCTGCCGCACGATTGATGCGTAAGCCGGATGACAGTTTCTCCATTGATTTGGAGGCCTTGACAGTATTTGCGTTATACTGTCTGAATGTGTTGATTGCAGAAATGTTGTGGTTAATGCGCATAGAATTATCCTCCTTGATTTTTTATTGGGAATCCGTTCCCTGAGAGATGATGTGAAAACTGCCCGTACGCTGCACATTTCACAAAATCCCTTTCGATGAATATATCGGCATAATCCGCAATAACTTAATAGCTTTAAAATATTTTTCATAAAAAGTCAATAAAATAAGATAAGATTTTTCATGTAACGCCCCTTGAACCTATGGATCTTGGGCATGTAATGAAAAATCTTAGATAAAACTTTATTTGCTTTTTTTGATTATTCGGTTCAACTCATCCAACTCAATATCCTCGGCCGTCATGACCGCATCCTGATTTGATTTTTTTGTATCGTACAATTCCTTTCGAAGTATTGAAACATCCTTTGGGGCATTAATTCCTATCCTGATTTTATCGCTTTGTATATCGAGGATAACCACCTCGATATCGTCTCCGATAACAAACGATTCCTGCGGCTTTCGCGCTATGATAAGCATCAGATAGCCACCTCGCTTCTTTTGAAGACAAAGTGGCGGACCGGATATTCCGGGTTTTCCAAAACGACCTGTGCCGCGGTATTATTTTCAATATTAACAACAATGGGACTTTTCAGGTTCACGGTCATATCCTTAATATCCTTCGGGACAACCGCAATCACAAAAAGCCTGAGCATCTCGATTGACTTTGCGCCAAGCTCCTCAAAAAGGCTCTCGGGTATATCCGGTTTATATTCATCAACAACCGATAAAGGGTCAAGGATGATAAACCGTATATGCATATTCCTGACCGCCTGCATCCACATAACGGGGCTGTCCGGTTCATCATTCTGTTTTAAAATAACATACTCCTTTATATCCTCAAAGCCATATATCCCGTTAGGGAATTTTAAAATATCCTCTTCATTGATTTCAATAAACCCGAATTCTCTGGTTTCGATAACCATGGTTACCCTCCAAAATCATGTCAGCGTAGATAATCGAGAAGCGAGTTTTGAAGAATGTTTGCGCCGATTTTTAGGGCAGCGTTATATGCCATTTCCTGATATGTAACATTCATGATTGCCTCGGCAAGGTTGGCGCCCTCCAAGCTGTCCTGTTTGTTAAGCGAATTTTCTTTGCTTATATCAAGCCTGCTGTCAAGGAAGGCTACGAAGTTGGTTTTTTCACCGACGTCGGCATACTTTACCAATATATCGCTCATTTTTTGTTCAAACTTCTTTTCGTACCTTTCCAAATCGGTAATATCATTGTTTTCGAGCATGTTTACAAGATCGCCGACAATATTATATAGATTGTTTGAAATACCGTCCGAATCAACCCCATACCCCAGCAGGTCAACCCCGCGATAGGCAATGTCAAACGCCGTGTTGTCGTTCACTGCGGTTGTGCTTCCGGCCGCCATGCCCATTCCCAAATCAACATATACATGATCCGGCTCAAATGTGCCGGTGTCCACATCCACTCCGTTGTAGCAGAGTCTTCCGCCGACCACCGTAAAAGGAATCTCTGTAATATTTGAACCTCCGAACAAATATCTTCCCGCGTATTTTGAATTGGCGCTGTTTAATATTTGAATCTGAAGATTTTTTAAAACCTGAGCTATTGATTTGCGCTCGGCATCGCTGTAGGTGACATTTTTTGCCTGTTCAATCAGGGATTTAATATCAATAGCCACATCGTTCAGGGAGGAAATGGTCGACTCAATATCGGTCAGAATATTTTTGACGTCGACGATATTGCTTTTATACAGGTTAATCTTTGTTAAGTCATGTCTGACGCTAAAAGCCTTCATGGTAGCCGCAGAGTTATCCGATGCATTCCGATAAAGCTGCTCGGTCGTGGCGATATCGCTCAGCTTATTATAGGTCGCAAAACTCTTATTGAGATTTTTAAGATATTTTTTGATTAACAGATTATTCGTCACTCTCATTTGATACATATCCTTTCCGGGATTTGTCGGGTTGAAAGCTATTATCCAACCCCAACGACTCCATTTTTTCGCTGGCTTAAAGCGCGGACTGCCGCTTGTTATCTGCCTATAATCCCCATTTTATTGATAATTATATCCAGCATTTCATCCAGCACCGTCATAATCCTTGCGGCCGCACTGTATGATTTCTCAAACTTTATCATGTTAATTGCCTCTTCATCGATGTTGACGCCCGAAACCGATTCGCGCTGTTCGGCAGCCGAGTCTAGAACATAGTCGCTTGTCTCGGCCATATCCCGATAGTATTCGACGTCCATAGCGATATTTCCGTTAAGGGATGATACATATTCAAGAAAAGAACCTTCAAACGCGGGAGAAAAGACATAATCATCCTCGAACGCCTGAATCATGCGGACAATATTATCGTTTGCTCCCTCGACCGGCGGAGTCGCGGTCGTGCTGGTAATATACTTGGCATCGGACAGCCAGTCGAGCGAAATTGAGATATTTTCTGCCGTAATAACGCCCGTGCCGTCGCCGACGAAGAGAGGCTTATCAACCCCTCCGGCTGAATTCAGGTTGTTATAAACCTCGGCGAATCTCTGCGCAAAATAATCAAGCGACTGTTTATAATAAGGGACACCCTGGAACTGGCTTTCGCCTGCGGCGGCATATACTCCCTTGCCGTTGAGAATCTGAAGCTGGGCGAAGATCTCGCCATTGGTTATCACATATTCGCTTGAGTCGCTGTTATACAAGGTAATCGGTTCGCCAGAACCGATACTTATTTCATTAATCTGTTGGTCGGCGGTTAAAAGATAAACCTCTCCGGATTTTATGGCAATCCTTCCGTCGTCAAGGTTTTCCACCACAATATTGGTGTATCCCGATAATCTATCGAGATATGTATTTCTTACGTCAAGCAGTTCATTCGGATTATATCCGGCGACAATAGAGCTTTTGATTTCGGCACTTATTTTGCTTATTTTATTGACAAGCTCGTTCAGGTCCGAAACCACAATTTTCAGCTGTTCTGTTCTAATCTCGCTTATCTGGTCAAGCTGTTTTGAATACTTGTTGAGGGTCTGGGCGACCGTTTTGGCGGCAGTCCTCAGAAGGCCCGCGCTCTCCACGCTTGACGTGTTAGACGAATAGTCCTGCAGTTTTCCGTAAAAATTCTGGATTTCGGCAGCAAGGCCGTCGGTACTGTATTCATCTATGATGTTTTCTATGTCTCTAAGCCCTGAAAGGCATGTGTTCCAGGTGTTATTAATTGCATTTTCCTTGCGGAATTTGAAATCAAGTATCTTATCCCTGACCTGTGCAATTTCGTCGACATTAACCCCGAGCCCCACATCCGCCGTAGTCGAGTTCGAGTAAAAATATGAGCCCCTTTCAGACGGGACAGAACTCAAAACCACCTTTTGTCTTGTGTAGCCCTCGGTATTGACATTGGAAATATTCTGGCTGACCACGTCAATGCCCTTCTGACTTGCAATAAGCGCCTTTCTGGCAATCTCGAATCCTAAAAAAGAGGCTCTCATACACACAAATCCTTTCTCGCCGCCTGATTATTATCGCATAGACGGTTTATTTGCCTTTTGTATATGTAACTTCCTTACTGTTTACGGCTCCTGTATTTAATAGGATGGAATTGATGACGTCAAGTCTCGCACCTAGAATTTTCTGGTTTCTTTCGCATACTTTTTTCAGATTTGATAACACATCCGACAATTCCGAATAGTTCCTGTTAAGAATATCCGCTTCGGGATGTCTTTCGATAACCTCTCTCAAAGAGAGATCGCCTAACCCCATCTCGTTTTGCAGCTTCTCCCGCTGTTTTTCAATATTGTTTGCCCTCATAATATACGGTTGCTGGGTGGTGACCAGTTCATCCAGGGCCTTGATATCGCCCTTTGTCAAAATCTCTGTTTTCTTTGTTTCAATCTCTAAAAGCTTATTGTGAATTTTAAGCTGTTCATCGAGTAGGTCCGAAATTTTTTGAAATCTATTCAATGAAAACACCTGTTTCATGAGTTTGATTTTTTAAGTATTGCCTCCGCAATGTCATGTGAAGACACGTTATATTCGCCTTTGGAGATTTTCTCCTTAAGCATTTGAATCTTCTCTTGTTTTGCTCCTTTTTCCAGCTCCTTGACAAGCGCCGTTTTTGAAGCCAGAATCTCGCCGTACCTTAATCCCTTTTGCGAAATTTCGATTCTGTCTCCTTTACGGTTGGGCGCTTCCTCAGAGGCGGCAACATTCTGGTTTTTGATGTTGCACCTTGATTGCGCTTCGTAAATGCTTGTTATTTTACTCGGATTAATCTTCATTTTTCCCTCTCCCACATAAGACATAATCACGTCATTCCCATTCATATAAATTGATTCCTTATCTCACATTTAATATATCGTCAGGAATCAAAAAATAATTAGGGCTTATCTAAGAGTGCTGGCAATCTGTTCGATTTCATCCGACACCTGTATCATTCTTGCGTTAAACTGGAAGGCTCGTTGTGCTTCAATCATCCTGCTGATTTCTCCGACCATATCCACAGCCGAAGATTCAAGACAGCCGTTTATGACAACGGCGTTCTCAATGGTTTCCGCCTGTCCGGACATTTCGTTTGGGGCAAATCTGCAGCTGCCGGTTAATTGCAGGGCATACGGATTGGCAAAGCCAAAGACGCCCGGCTCAACCGCCGTATTTTCGCCGATAACTATCCTCTGCAGGTCTTTGTCAAGCACATATTGCCCGTCGGCAGTAACCAAAAAGTTCTGGCCGTTCTCATGCGATAGCGAAAACCTGCCGTTTCGGGTATACTGCACCCCGTCCTCCTGACTGCCCACGGCAAAAAATCCGTCGCCTTCTATAAAAAAATCATATTCTTCGCCCGTGTGCTCCCTCGTTCCCGGGGCGAAATTGACCGTGCTGCTTATCTGTTTCACCCCGCTGCCTATACTCACATTCTCGTCCAGATTTGCATATAAAGTATCCGAAAACCCGGGTGTAATGGGCTTAAATCCGGTCGTCCCGACATTTGCCATGTTATTTGCAAGGGTATCCATCCTTACCTGTGAAGTCTTAATTCCCTGGGTGGCCGAGTAAAATCCTCTTATCATAACCATTCAGTCCTTTCCGCATACCGCTCTATAATCTGCCTACCTGATTTGCCGCCATGTCCATGATTTCGTCAAACACCTTTATTATCCGACTGCACGATTGAAAGTTTCTGGAGCTTGCTATCATGTCGGCCATTTCCTGTACCATATCTATATTTGAGGCTTCGACAGAGCCCTGTATTACCGAAAAGTCAATGTTTTCGCCCGCCGCCCCGGTGTTTACAAAATACCCCTCGTCTATTTTGTCAAGGTTGTTATAATCGGCGGGCGCGGTAACCGCAAGGACGTCAAGATACTGCCCGTCCCGATAAATTCTTCCGGCTTCATCCACGGTGAAATCGGAGCTTCCAATCAGAATCGGGCCGTTTTGGCCGGCAACCGTATTCCCCCTGCTGTCAGTCAAAAGCCCGTCCTGATTCAGCGAAAACTGCCCGTTTCTTGTCAGGCGTACCGTCCCGTCCGGCATTATGATATTGAAAAAGCCCTCTCCTTTGATAAAAAAGTCCAACGGACGTCCGGTAGAAATCTCGGCTCCCTGCTCAAACGACGTGTATGTCGCATCCGCCCTCGTGCCGAAATTAACATTGCCCACGTTAACCCCGTTTTGCATCTCGAGATGCTCTCCGAACGTTGTTGTGACCAGATAATCCTTCTTGTATCCGGCGCTGTCGGCATTGGCAATATTATTGCCCATTGTATCAAGAATTCTGCTCTGCGCGGTTAAGCCTGACGCCGCTGTATGAAAACCTGTGTACATAACGAATCCTCCTTTATCCTTCCATATAGCTTTTCAGATATGCCTTCATTTTCATCAATGCTTTTGCATGTATCTGCGAAACCCTCGATTGCGTAAGGTTTAGTATCTCGGCAATTTCCTTCAGCTTTAGTTCCTCATAGTAATACAGAGAAATGACGGTTCTTTCGCTTTCGTTGAGCTGATCTATCGAAAGCGCGATCATCTTTTTGAGTTCCTCGTCCTGCAATTTCGATTCGGTAGAGTCAATTGTTAAACTGTCCTGACCTATTGAGCTGTTATCCAACAAAAGCTCTTCATATGAAAGCAGGAAAAATGCATTAGCCTCGCCTATCGTCCGGTTTAATTCGGCCGTACTCATATTCAAATGCTCCGCCACTTCATCATCCGATACATAGCGGCCCTTTTCGTTTTGCAGTTTTGAATATGTACTTTCAATGTCCTTGACCTTTTTTCTCAGGCTTCTCGGAATCCAGTCCTGATTCCTGATATAGTCGATAATCGACCCTCTTATTCTTATTGAAGCAAAGGTCTCAAATTTGATTCCCCTCTCGGGCTCAAATTTTTCAATGCAATCCATCAAAACAAGAACGCCTTCATTAACAATATCCTCGAGATCCGCCTTTGATCTGTATACCGAGTTCATTTTAATGGCGATACATTTGACTATACCAAGATATTGCATCAGAATCTTATTGCGAATATCAAGACTGCGTGTGGTCTTGTATTCATACCACAGTTCATCTATCATTTTTGGTGCGAGTGCTGTACTCATAATCGACTCCTTGCCTTTCTGTATTAAGATACCGGAAGGTTTTTAAGGTTGATTATATTTAAAAATCAGTTGTTACTAGTTGTTTTATTTAATTTATTGATATAGAGCCCAGCGCCTGTATCTGGACGGTTGTTTCAATTTCATTGAAGGACAAGACTGTTGCATCGGGCGCAAATTGTTCAATCAGCTTTTTATAATAGAATCTGATAACGGGGGACGCCAGTATAACAGGGTTGCTTACTATCTCGCTTATTTTTTCAACCTCATTCTTATGCGCCAATACTATCTTCTGCAGTACATCGGGTTCAAGCATGCTGTATGAACCATGCTCGGTCTTTTTGATACTTCCCACAATAAGATTTTCCAAATCGGGGTTCAGGGTTATTACCTTCAGCTTGCCGTCGGGCGCGAATTTTCTTGTTATCGTCCTTTTGAGCGCCTGTCTCACATATTCGGTCAAAAGCTCGGTATCCTTTGTCGTTCCGGCATGTTCGGCAAGTGTTTCAAGTATGGTGGTCAAATCTCTTATGGGTATCTGTTCAAAAAGCAGGTTTGAAAGGACCTTCTGCAAATCCCCTACGCTGATGATTGCGGGTACAATATCCTCGACGACTGATTTATTGCTTTTCTTGAGATTATCAAGCAGGGCGGCGACATCCTGCCTGCTCAACAGCTCATGTGCATGTTTTTTTATAACCTCGGAAAAGTGGGTCAGTATAACCGAAAGCGGGTCTATAACCGTATATCCGCTCAAAACGGCGGTATCGCGCAGCTCTTCCGTAATCCACTTTGCACTCAGTCCGAATGCCGGCTCGACGGTATCTATGCCTTCGATTTCTTCGTCAACATCGCCGGGATTCATAGCAAGAAGGTGGTTCACCAGTACATCGCCCTGCGCTACCTGCTCACCCTTGAGCTTTATGATGTATTGGTTGGGATTTATCGAGGCATTATCGCGAAGCCGCACCGACGGGATGACCATTCCGATATCGGTCGCAAACTGACGTCTTAGCATAACCACCCTGTCAATAAAGCTCCCGCCCCTGCTTTCGTCAACAAGTGGCAGCAGGCTGTATCCGAACTCCATTTCGATAGGGTCTATATTAAGTAAGGTATAAATGTTTTCGGTGTTTTTATAAAAGCTGGTTTCACTGACTGGCAGCTCCTCCGCGGGGACGGCCTCGGCAATCTGCTGCTTCTTCCTTAATACAAGACCGCCGAATATTAAGACAGCCGAAATGACGATAATCTGCAGCTTTGGAAAGCCGGGAATCAAGGCGAGAAACAGCAGCACAAACCCCGCAATCGTGAACACCTTCGGATTTGTCGTGAACTGACCGGTAAGGTCTTCGCTCAAGCTGTTTTCCGACGCTGCCCTTGTTACAATCATGCCGGTCGCCGTTGAGACAAGAAGTGCGGGGAACTGCGAAACAAGGCCGTCGCCGACGGTTGCGATGGTGTACTTTTGAATAACCTCTCCCAGGGTTTGCCCGCCCTGCACCATCCCGATGATTGTTCCGGCAATTATATTAATAAAAACGATTATTATCGATACTATGGCGTCACCCTTTACAAACTTGGAGCCGCCATCCATCGCCCCATAAAAGTCCGCTTCGCGCTGTATTTTGAGCCTTCGCATTTTTGCTGTTTCTTCGTTTATAAGACCGGAGTTTAAGTCAGCGTCGATGGCCATCTGTTTTCCGGGCATGGCGTCCAGAGTAAACCTTGCCGCAACCTCGGCAACCCTTTCGGCGCCTTTTGTAATAACGATAAACTGTACGATAACAAGAATGATAAAGATGATTATGCCGACTACTACATTTCCGCCGATAACAAACTCGCCGAATGTTTTAATAACGGCGCCGGCTTCTCCGCCCTTTCCCAATATGAGCCTTGTCGATGAAATATTGAGCGCGACCCGGAAAAGAGTGGTAACAAGTAGGATGGTCGGAAAAACCGAAAACTCCAGGGCTTCCTTTATGTACATGGATATAAGAAAGATACTCAGGGATATTGTAATATTTAAAATCAGCATTAAATCCAAAAAAGCCGGATTAAGCGGAACTATAATCAAAAATATTACGCAGGCTACAAACACCGCGATAATGTTATTCTTTGACTTCATATAATCTTTCTCTCTTCTTCAGATTATAGACAAATGCCAGCAGCTCGGCGACTGCCTGATAAAACTCGCTCGGAATCTCGCGTCCAACCTTAACCGACTTATAAAGAGCCCTTGCCAAAAGCCGATTTTCGGTTACCGTGACCTTATTCTGTTCAGCAATTTCTATAATTTTAAGTGCTATATAGCCTCTGCCCTTTGCGATGACCACCGGCGCTTTATGTTTTTTGCTTTCGGGGTCATATTTGATTGCTACCGCATAATGCGTGGGGTTGCGGACTACAAAATCTGCTTCTGGGATTTTTTTCATCATTCTCATATTTGCTACGCTTCGCTGTCGTTCCCTTATTTTTCCCTTGAGAAGCGGATCGCCCTCGGTCTGCTTGTTCTCGTTTTTAACCTCCTGCTTGGTCATTCGGAGTCTTCGCTCATAATCCCACCACTGGTACAGCAAATCAAAAATCGAAAAGACTATCATTATGACGCATACGCGAAAAATCATTGAAACAATTATGCCTGCAGTCCGGTACACCGCTTGGGCGACATCGCTGCCGATTAGGCGAAGAATTATATTGAGGTTAGATTTGACATCGCTATATAGAATAAAGGTGATTATCGATATTTTAAGGATAGCCTTTGTCAGCTCAATCAAAGATTTGAGGGAGATAAGGTTTCTTACGCCGTTGAATAAGTTGATTCTCGAAAACTTGAACCTTATTTGTTCCTTTGAAAAATTCATTCTGGTCTGGGCCAGCGTCAATACGGTAGTAACGGCAGCAGCGGTAATCGCAAGCGGCAGGGCCAATATCAGCAGTCTTATCGACATGTCGGAGAAAACCTTTGACGCATCCCTGACCCCCAGGGTATTGTAAGAGGGAAACTCCTTTATGTAATACACAATAGTGTCTTTCAGGTAGGCGAGAAAATACGGGGCAAGGGCTTTCATTACAAATGCGATAATGACCAGTGTAAGAACGCTTGTCAGATCCTTGCTTTGAAATATATTACCCTTTTTTCGTTCGTCCTCTTTTTTCCTCGGAGTGGCTTTTTCGGTTCTGTTTTCATCTGCCATGATACGACCACCCCTTTATAAACCATTTTTAAGCTTTTATATAAGGTTCAAAGCCCTGTTTATGCTTTCAAACATTGAATTTATTATATTGTCAAACAAGCCCGCGGCTCCCGGAAGCATCAATATAATGACCACCAGTCCTATGAGTATCTTAAGCTGGAGTCCGGCTACAAAAACATTGATCTGGGGCACCGCACGCATCAGGACTCCGAGTCCGGCTTCTGTTATCAACTCAATCGCAATTACCGGAAATGCAAGTTTTACCGCAAGAACAAGGATGCTTCCGAAAAGCTCCACGATATATCTGCTGAAATCCGGATTGAACAACTGGGTGCCCGCCGGAACAACTTCAAAGGACAGAGCCATGATTCTGACAAAGGTCAGGTGCCCGTTGCTGCTGAAAAAAATCAGAATAAACAAAAGGTTGAATATACTGCCCGATACCGGCATTGATACATTGCTTTGCGGATCATAAACCTTTGACATGCCGACGCCTATCTGCAGGTCTATCATTTCTCCGGCTGTCAGTATTACGGACATAAACATCTGGAATATAAATCCCACCGCAAATCCGATAAGAAGTTCCTTTAATGCGGCAAACATAAAATCCGCAATGCCTGCAAAGCGCAGTACCTTATAGGGAATTACATTTGTCACTATTACCGTGATAAAGAAGGCGAGGCCGATTTTTATTTGGGTGGGAACCTGTCTTCTTGCAAAGACGGGATTGAACAGAACCATTCCCATCATTCTCGTCAGAACCATTAGAAACAAAAGATAGTTTGAAAATACTAATTCCCACATGTTTTTTACCTTTATGCCAGATTTGAGATGTATATAAATATCTTTTCGGTAAAACCAATCATCATGTTCATAATCCATGAACCGAGAAATATCAGTATCAATGCAACAGACAGGATTTTCGGCACAAAGGTTATGGTTTGCTCATGTATCTGTGTCGCCGCCTGTAAAACGGATATTACCAATCCTATAATCAGACTGAGCACAAGGAAGGGTGCGGCAATCATCAGAGCAGTTGTTACTGAATCCTTGCATATCGTTAAAATATCGCCCTGTGTCATAATACATCCATTCCTTCCCCGGTGTATTAATTGTTAACTCGAGTCGGTTCTCCGCCGCAGAGCGGCGGAACATCAGTTAAAGCTCGTCAACAGAGATTTGATAATCAAGCCCCATCCATCGACCAGCACAAATAGAATAAGCTTAAAGGGAAGAGATATCATAACCGGCGGAAGCATTACCATGCCCATCGACATAAGAACGCTTGCCACCACCATATCGATAATGAGGAATGGAAGAAAGATTAGAAATCCCATTATAAAAGCTCTTTTAAGTTCACTTGTTATGAATGCGGGTATTACGATTTCGGTGGGTATTTCTTCATAGCTTTTCGGTCGTTCCATTTTCGCAATGCCTAAAAAGAGGTTCAGGTCGCTTTTGTTTGTGTTTTTAAGCATAAACGTTCTTATCGGAACAAGTGCTTTTTCAAAGGCCTGCTCCTGGGTAATCTCTCCCTTTGAATAGGGAGCGTAGGCTTCATCATTTACCTGCTTTAGAATCGGGGACATTAAAAACAATGTAAGGAACAATGCCAGACCGATAAGCACCTGATTGGGCGGTGTTTGCTGCAGACCGAGCGCGTTTCTGATAAACGACAGCACGATTACGATCCTTGTAAAACCGGTCATCATTATCAATATCGACGGAACCAACGCCAAAAGGGTCAGCAAAAACAGAATCTTAAGGCTGTTTGATGAATTATCAAGACCGTTGATATTGATGGATATATCCGAATTTGTATCGGCAGCACAAACAGGCGTCAGTATGGTAAGGAAAAGAAAGGACGCGATAAAAAGCACACGTTTTAATTTTTTCATATCTTTCTGTCTTCCTCGTTTTCACCTTTTTGCTTTATAAACGGTATCTGACTTATAATCTTGCTTTTCAGAACGGCCGAAAAATCCAAAGGCTCGGTATCGTCTGTTTGCGGAAATTCTTCGGCTTTAAAGATATCAATCGTTTCTACACCCTGTCCGGTAACGGCGATAAAATAGACTTTATCCTTGACTTTCGCAAGCGCCAGCAGTTTATCCTGACTTAACATCGAGCGTTCAATTACCCTTATGTATTTTCCGTTTGATAGGGTGTTGTATCTTTTTGAAAACCATTTAGTGCTCCAATATGCCCCGAAAATAACCAGTATCACACCGATGAAAGCGCCTATCAACTGAAGTCCAGATATAAAACTATCCAAGATTCCACTTCCTATTTTTTATCATTTGTTTAACGCTCTTTTAATTGTGTTCTTTATTTTCTCGGAATGAAACGGTTTTACGATATAATCATCCGCGCCCGCGTTGATGACTTCCTTGACAATGCTTTCGTGTCCCATTGACGTGCAGATAACAACAACCGCATCCGGTTTTATTTTCTTTATCTCGTTGAGGGCCTTGATACCGTCCGTTCCCGGCATTGCAATATCCAGGATGGTGACGTCGGGTTCAAGCGATGTAAATTTCTCTACCGCGTCGTTACCGTTTACCGCCTCGCCCGCAACCGGTATATCCTCTTCCTTCAGGATGTCTTTAAGCATCAATCGCATAAACGCGGAATCATCCGCTATTAAAACGCCGTTTTTCATACTACTGCCGACCTTTCCGCCAAAAAGCCACACCTGCCATCAAGCTGAGATTACGAGGTTTATTCATCTTCAAAATCCTTGTTTGAGATAATCTCGGTTATCCTTACCCCGAAATTGTCATCAACCACGACAACGTCGCCCCTCGCGAGCAACCGGCCGTTTACAATAATGTCGACCGGGTCGCCCGCCTGCTTGTCAAGCTCGATTATACTGCCCTGGCGCAGCTCAAGAATTTCTTTTACCTGCTTTCTCGCGTGGCCTATCTCAACGGTTACTTCAAGAGGAACATCCATAATAAGGTTAAAGCTGGGCTGGGAATATTCCCTGATGTCTTTTTCGGCGTCCTCATTAATGCTGCCGCCTTCAAGGCTTTCCTCTTCAAAGTCGCTCAGTTTCAACGGCTTAACATTAACCTGCTGTTTACTGACCGCCGACTCTGTGTTATCCTGTATTTCCTGTACCGCCTGTTTCGGCGTTTTTTTGGTTTCCTTGTTTTTTTCCGTATCGGGCTTGGTTGCGTTCAATGCCATCTCTACCAGCTCCTTTGAGAAATTAATCGGCAGCAGGCTTACAAACTCGCTGTCAAAAACGTCTTCGATTTTAAACCTGAATTTAACAATTACAACCTTTCCCAATCCCGTCTTGCTTATGTTCTCGTAAATTTTTTCAAGCTCATAAACATCGGGAATAGATATGCTGATTCTTTTACCTAAAAAGCCTGACAACGCCGTGCTTGAGGACCCCATCATCTGGTTCATAATCTCGCCGATCGCGCTGAGATGCATCTCATCCAGACCTTCATCATCTGACAGAACGCTTCCGATAAGGATGTTGACAATGGATTTAATATCCGACAGCTTCATAATCATTAAATTGGTTCCGTCAAGCCCGTTGATATATTTGATTTCGGTACATACGGAAGGCTCGTAAATTTCAAACTCATACTTGCCGATATCCGCCAAAACGACTTCCGGCGTGGTTATCGAAACCTTTCTGGCAAGTATGGTAGAAATCGCTGTTGCCGCCGAGCCCATGCTGATGTTCATAATCTCGCCGATAGTATCCTTTTCAATACTGCTTAAAGTGAAATCAGATTCCATCATGTTTGCCTCTTTTTCGATTTTAGTCAATTGAATCCACTCATTTCTTATAAAGCTTTTGTAATTTTAATGTGCTTTTTATTTTTAATGATTCCCGGAACGCCGTAAAATCTTGTTTTGCCTCCTATGCATATCTTTATATCGCTGTCCACAGCCTGGTTCAGCTTTATTACATCGCCAACCTGCAGATTCAGCAATTCTTTAAAGCTAAGGACCGCGCTACCCAGAACCCCCACTGTCTCAATCCGGGCATCTTTGATGTTCGACCTGATAGTCTCCTTGTTTTGAATGTCCTTTTCGCTGTCTGTTTTTCGCTTGAGTAAGAAAGGATTCTTTCCCGCCTTTTCAAGAATCGGTTCCAGATTTATGATTGGTATGCATACATTAACCGTGCCCTTTATCGATTTTATCTCAATATCCATGACAACTATGATTACGCCCTCGTCCATTGCGATGGATTGCATAATTCTCGAGTTGGTTTCAATCCTGATAAAGTTTGTATCAATATCCGCAAAGTTTGACCATGAGCTCTTTGTAAATGCTCCCATATGCTTCATTATTTTTTCCATCAATGCTATCTCGATTTCGGTAAATTCGCGCTCCAATACAATGCCGCTGCCGTTTCCTCCGAGCATCATCTCGACAACTGCAAATGTAACAGCGTTTGATATTTCAATAAGAACAGTGCCCTCCAGAGGTTTAAAATCGAAAACGCCCATCATAACCGAGTCGGGCAAGGCGTTATTATATTCGAAGTAAGGCTGCTCCTCTATTGTGTCGACCTTAATCTGGCATGAAACTCTCAGCACGCCGGAAAGATAAGCAGCGAGATGCCTTGCAAAATTTTCATATACGCTTCTCAGCACCTTTAGCTGGTCCTTGGAAAATTTTTTCGGACTCCTGAAGTCATAAGGTTTTACCTTTTTCTCTTCGACCGGCGAAATATTCGCTTCACCCGAATCTCCTGCCAGCAGCTCCGAAAGCAGCTCGTCAATCTGGTTTTGTGTTAATATTTCGGACATATTAAGCTCTCCTTTATTCCGGAGTACTCTGGCCTTGAGTCCGGATACCTTATGTTATTAACAGGGGTTTAATCCGGTATCCGGACTTAAAGCCTAACTAAAACTATCTTTTAAGGTTGACCAGTTCCTGCAGTATTTCATCCGAAGTTGTAATTACCCTTGAGTTGGCTTGGAATCCTCTCTGGGTGACAATCATATCGGTAAATTCCTTTGAAAGATCGACGTTGGACATTTCCAAACCGTTTGCAATGATTGAACCGGTTGCGTTTCTTCCCGGCATTGAATAGGTTGGGGGGCCCGAATTCAGCGTCTGCTTCACATACTGATTTCCCTGCATGGACAAGGCATTTGGATTCGGGAATTTAACCAAAGCAATCTGCGCGAGAATTACGGTGTTTCCTGTTGCCGAATCCACGGCGCTTATCGTTCCGTCCTGGCCAACCGCTATTTCGGAATATGTATGTATGTCGGCGACCTGTATAGGAACGATGGTCGTAGGCGATGGAGGCATGGGAAGGTCTGCCTGATTGGCGCCGCAGACCAGATTGCCGTTTTTGTCAACCAGATTTCCGTCGGCATCAAACTCAAAGCTGCCAACCCTTGTGTAGCTGACATTACCCATGCTGTCCTGCACTTGGAAATAGCCGTCGCCCGAAATATAAAGGTCGGTTGAAACGTCGGTGGTTTGATATCCGCTGCGTGAATTGATAACATCAATCGAAGCTATCGCCGAACCGTAGCCCAACTGCATGGGGTTGGTTCCGCCGCTAACCGGCGCGGTTGTAGGTGCCGTTGCCGACGCCATTGTCTGATAGTATAGGTCCTTGAAAATAACCCTCTGTGATTTAAAGCCCACGGTATTTACGTTTGCAATGTTATTGCCGATTACGTCCATCTTTGTCTGGTGATTTCTGAGTCCCGTGACTCCTGAAAACAATGATCTAATCATTTATTTGACCTCCATTTTTTAAATTAAAGCCGTGAAAATTTCTCTGTCGTTCGAAATTTTTATAGCCTCCCGAAGGTCCGGCTATACCACCACGGCGCCGTCAATATTTGTGAATACGTTTCCCTCGATATCATCGCCGTTGATTGCTGTCACAACCGTATTGTTGATGACGCTGACGATAAAAGCCATTTGGTCCATCAAAATAAGGGTATCCTTGACTCCCTTTTGACCGGCCTTTTTGACCGCTTGGTCGAGTCTTTCAAGATGCCGCTCGGTAAGGTTGATATTTCTTTCCGACATTCTCATCTGGGCATGCTTGGTAAAACTCAGTTTTTGGGCGCCTTCAAGCTGTTTTTGCAATATTTTGTCGAAAGAATCTCCGGAATGAGTCTTCTGACCGACCGAAGCCGCCTTTTCCTGTAGCTGGTCTGTAAGGATTCTTGCTCTTTGCTGTTCTAAAAGATGATCTAAGCGCATGATTCTTATTTATCAACTCCTTTCATTTAGACTTCGGCGATATTGCCCTCGCCGTTGTACGGAACGTCGGTATCATCCTCTGCTGTCGGAGTACCGATATAAACATCGGTTACATCGCTCATCTTATAATACTTGTCGCCAATCAGCAGATACGGAATCCCCTCTTCAAAGTTGACGCTTTGCACCCATCCCGAAATGTAGGTCTCGTTTTCGCTGTCATAAACGTTCCTGACAATAACATTCTTCCCGATAAAGGCTACCGCCTGGGTGTTCTGGAACATTACGGACAGCTCTTTTATTGCCTGAAGCGAAGAAAACTGCGCCATCTGGGCAATAAATTCGGTATCACTTGCAGGCTCCATCACGTTTTGGTTGCGAAGCTGTGCGGTCAACAAGGTCAGAAAATCGTTGATACCAAGATCGGAACTGCCTAATTTGGGGTTGATTCCGTCGGGATAAACAACACCGTTTAACCCGCTGACACCTGATATCGGCATATCAAATCCTCCCTTCAAATTCTGTAATTTAACCGTCCTGTCCGGATTCCGTAAAAAACCATGCTGTCAGCCTTGCCTGTCTTAACGATATTCGGAGTGCTTTCCTCAAATCCCGTGTATCTTCCGGAATCCTCTTTGCTTCCTTCGCCAAATGAATGAAATCCGGTAAACTGCATATCCTGCCGGTTTGGGTACAGGTTGCCCGATTGCAATTCATTACGGGCTTCACTGCTGCAACTTACACTGAAATCCGACAGTAGAATATTGTTTTGCTCCATGGCTTTTTTAAACTCATCAAGCTGACCGGTAATCATGTCTTTTGTCGAGGACAAGCTGGTTTGCAGCTCAAGTTTCAGTATGCCGTCCTTTAATGTCATGTGTATAGATAATTCGCCCAGTCCCTCCGGCTTCAGCTTGACGCTGAACGTGCTTACGCCGTCTTTGAGAGAGAGCTTTACCGATTCGGTAATCTGGTCAATAACAGGCATCTCGATTGGTTTTTGCGCCATGGCTTCCGGTTGATCCACCTTAAACACTTCAGTCCGGTCGACCTGATTCGCGGTCTGAGCCGCTATCCTGCCGAAATGGTCGGTTAAACTCATGTCATCTGAGGCTTTTTTTGAATCACCGATATGTCCGGCCCGGATTACCGCCCTTATCCGATTACTGCTTCTGCCAATCTCAATACCGGTTTTTTCTCCGGACTGCGTGGTCTCATAGTCCTGCCGGACTGCCGTGCCCGATACCCGCGTTTCGGTATTAAGACTTTCTGCGAAACCGTTCATCTCGCTTTTTGTCAAGATTTCCGGCCGAGCATCCGAAGCGGCTTGATTTGTTTGGTCGGCGGGCATTAATCTATCAGACATGATGTAATCTAAAGAAGGCTTGTTCTCAATACTTTGAACCTGAGCATGGTCAAGTCCGGTATTGCTCACATTATTGAGATTTCCCGCTTGCCCTTCGGATACAACCCGAAAAGCCTCCGGACCATCGACTGCTAAATTTCGGCCACCGACGGATTGGCTTGGGCTATCGGTTTCATGCTGCCGGACGGCAGTGGCGTTTTCATGGATCAACGGGTCGACCCCGATCTCGAATTCGCCTTGCGGATTTTTAAAAATCCTGTCGGCTATTATTCCGGACTGTGCCTTCGGGGATGAAACGACTTCCACGCTCATTCCTTCAGGTATGGGATTTTCTGCCGACCGGACGGCTTTTTCCGTCTCAAAAGACCCCGCAAAGGCAGGCAGTTTAAATACCGTTATACATACCCCGTTTACAACCTCAGGCCCGACTTCGGTTTCGGTCGGGTCTTTATCGGAAGCGACTTCATCGGGTACGGTATCTTCCGATACAACTCCGTCCGCTCTTGATTCTTTCTCACGGCCGGAAACGAAAAAACCTGCGTCTAAACCATTCGCTTTTGCATTTTTGGTTTTCTCCGGTTTTCCGCTTGATTTCATCCTTACAATCACAGCGGCAAAATCCTCCGACGGGATTTTTTGACTATGTTTCTCCACGGCTGGATGCGGCTGACTTAGCATTACTTGCAGCGGACTTATCACTTTATCACCTCCTTTTCTGATGGAATAAACCACGGAAGTTGTTTGTATGCTCCGCGGATATATCAAAAAGAAACGAAATCACTTATGCTAACTCGATTTTTGTGATGTGTTGGAAACAAATTCATTGATAAAGATTTCGTTTTCTTTTTGTTCCTGAAATTCATATTCGGTGAATTCCTTTTCTTTCAGGCGTTCAATAGACGCCTTTTCGGTCTTGATTTTTGTAAGCTTTCGTATCTGAGCCTCAATATTCATTTCAGACCTTCTGATTTCGTTCAGCTTTATATTTATATCGTTTTGCAGGGATAAAATATATGATTTATCAACAACGACCTGATTCGCCATAATCCCTTCTATACACCTTTGGGCGTGTCTTTTTTTATAGGAATTGTATTTGGCAATAAGATAATCAAGCTCATCCGTCAGTTCTTTGTGATGCGCTTTCATTTCTTTGAGGATTTTGGATTCGTTTTTCTGTATGTCTTCTTTATAATCGAGGATCTTCTGCATCGAAAACTTAAACAGCTTCATATAACTTTAATAACCTCCTCAGCTTTTTGTATCCAACGAATCCGCAAGTACTTCCCTCATCAGGTCAAGGGTTTGCTGATAACTGAATTTTTCATCAATTCCCTGCTTTAAAACCGAGTTTATTTTATCAATCAGCAGCAAGGCTTTATCAAGCTCTTTGTTTGTACCGCTTTTATATGCGCCGATATTGACAAGGTCGTAATTTGAATAATAAACCGATAATATGCTTCTAATCTTGTTTGCCATATCCAGATGCTCTTCATCAACAATCTCGGTCATAATCCTGCTTATGCTTGCAAGAATATCGATTGCGGGATAATGATTTCTCATTGCGAGCGACCTTGTCAGTACAATATGCCCGTCTAAAATCCCTCGTACGGTATCCGAAATCGGCTCGTTAACATCGTCACCTTCAACCAAAACTGTATATATGCCGGTAATCGAACCGTTGCCGAAATTGCCTGTTCTTTCGAGAAGCTTCGGGAGCAGGGAATAGATTGACGGCGTATATCCCCTCGCAACCGGCGGTTCCCCTGTCGCCAGACCTATTTCCCGTTGCGCCATCGCAAACCTTGTCAGGGAATCCATTAAGAGTAAAACATCCTTGCCCTGGTCCTTAAAATATTCTGCAATTGTTGTTGCGACCAGGGCACATTTCAATCTCATCATTGCCGGCTGGTCCGAGGTGGCGGTAATCAGAACGGATTTTTTCATCCCTTCTTCTTTCAGGTCCCTTTCGATAAAGTCGCGAACCTCTCTGCCTCTCTCACCCACCAGAGCAATCACGTTTACATCGGCTTCAATATTTCTTGCGATCATGCCCATCAGGGTGCTCTTGCCAACCCCGCTGCCGGAGAATATTCCCATTCTCTGCCCTTTGCCGCAAGTCAGCATTGAATCGATTGCTTTTACCCCAAAATTGATTCGCTGGCTGATTCTCGAACGGTTAAGCGGATTTGAGGGACAGTTCGAAACAGGGTAATACTGCATATCGGAAAGGGGATCCAAACCGTCTATCGGCTGCCCGAAGCCGTTCAGTATTCTGCCGATAAGCCCGTCGCCTACAGGAATTTTCAAAACATCTCCGGTCGATTCGACAATACTGCCGGGCCCGATTCCGTTTAGATCCTCAAAGGGCATCAACAGCACCCTTTCGGATTTAAATCCGACAACTTCAGCCTTTATATACCTGTCGCCCTTTGTGGTATAGACATTGCATAAATCGCCTATATTGACCCGGGGGCCGGTTGATTCAATTATGATTCCGACAATCTTATCAATCTTGCCTATGTACAATACCGGATTGCATTCCTGTAAAACCTTGATGTAAATATTGGCATCCAATTTAATCACACTGTTTCCTCATCAATGTCACTAAGGTATGGGTCTGCCGACTTCTCAAACGCCTGACCGATTCTCTCGAGCTGGGTTTCAACACTGGAGTCCATTATTCCGCTTGATGTTTCAACAACACAGGTGCCTTTCGGACGGTTGCTCAGTTCAACCACATCTATATACTTTGCTCCCTTAACCATTGATAAAAGCAGCTCAGTGTTAGATGTAACAAAATCATATTCACAAGACGAAACGGTTAATTTAACCCAATCCCCGCTTGTATAATCCTGAACCGCCTGCCTGAACAGCTTAAGAAATGTCTCATCATTTTCTTGAATCTCGGCGTCGATAACCTTTTTTGCAATCGCAATAGATAACTCCTTTATCGCGCCATGGCTTTTTCTAATTAAATCGTTTTTTCTTTCATGGAGCTCGGATAAGAGCCTTCCTGCTTCCTCGAGCATCTGCATGGTTTGGTTTCTGGCATCCTGCAACCCGTCCGACAAACCCTGCTCATAGCCCTCCTTTTTGGATTCTTCAAGCGCTTTTGCAGCTTCATCCCGAGCGGAAGTTTTGATGAATAAAGCCTGCTCGCGCGCATCGGCAACGATTTTCAGCGCCTCATATTTTGCGGCACGGAGTATCCTTTCGGCATCCTGCACACGATTATTGTCGGCCTTTTCAGCAGCCGGTTTTGATCCTCTCGCGGAATAATCCAGAGAATAGGACATGTCTTCAACAACGTCAGAAAACTTCACAACGTTAGACAATGAACTCATCCTTTCGTCCACGGGAAATGAATATCTCACCGGCTTCCTCAAGCTTTCTGATAATCCCGACGATACGCTGCTGTGCTTCTTCTACATCGCGAAGCCTGACTCCGCGCAGATACTGCTGATCCTCCTGTATGGTTTCGCTCATGCGTTTTGACATGTTGGCGTATATAATGTTTTGAACCTCTTCGTTCGAGCCTTTAAGCGCTATCACCAAATCCTTGGAATCGACATCGCGCAGGAATCTTTGAATTGCGAGCGAATCAAGGGTGACAATATCTTCAAATACAAACATTCTTCTTCGGATTTCTTCTGAAAGCTTGGGATCCTTTTTGCCCAACTCCTCAAGCAGGTACTTTTCCGTGCCGCGGTCAACCGCATTTAGCAGCTCGGCCATGTATTTTATACCGCCGATTTCCGTAAAGTCCATGTTAACGATAGAAGCTATTTTACGCTCCAGCGTCCTTTCGACCTCCTTTATGATATCGGGCGAGGTCCTGTCCATATTTGCGATACGCTCTGCAACATCAATCTGGATTTCACGCGGCAGGCCCGCGAGTATACCAGAGGACTGCTCGGGTTTTACATAGGAAAGTATCAAGGCTATTGTCTGCGGGTGCTCATTCTGGATGAAGTTGAGCAGATGCTTTGAATCTGCTTTTTTCAAAAAGTCGAAAGCCCTTGTTCTCAAAGACTGGGATACCTTTTCAATAAGGTTGGCGGCTTCAACCGAACCCATAACCTTGTCCAAAATGCTTCTGGCGTAATCTATTCCGCCTTCGGTTATATACTTTTGCGCCAAGCACAGATCATAGAACTCATTAAGGATATCTTCAATCGTATCAGGTTTTATGTTCTGAAGAGACGCAATTTCAACCGTGAGCTGTTCGATTTCATCTTGGCGCAGGTATCTGTAAACCTTTGCGGCATTTTCAACTCCGATGTCAATAATAATGGCTGCCGCCTTTTTCTTTCCATCCAATTTGACGTCAGCAGTTGCCATTAATCATCATTCTCCTCTTTTAGCCATGTTCTTATCAACTGGGCTACGATATCGGGATTGGTCTTTGAAAACTCTCTTATCTGCCTCTTAAGCCCCTGCTCTCTGGTTTCGTTTAATACGATTGAAGGTATTTCATCATTCTGCTGTAAGCCCGGGTGAGCGCTTACCTCACTATATTCGATTCCTCCGACATATTTTTTCTTTCTTCTCAGAGACAAAATTACAATCAGGATTATCGGTATCAATATGACAGCCGCCGCGGACGGGATTATATATGTCATATATCTTTGTAAAAATGACGGCTTTTGTTTCAAAGCATCGGTTGCTTTTTTGATAAGGTCGTTTGCGGCGGTAAACTCCATATTTGTGACGATAACATTGCCCTCGTCCACTCCGATTGCATTGGCTATAATGCCATTAATCGATGCTTTTTCCTGATCCGACAGGTCTTTTTTATTGATAATAACAGAGGCTTTAATCTCTTTTACTTCTCCGCCGCTGTTGGTTATCTGGGTTCTCATCTGGTTTACCAAATCATTGGAATCGTTATTGTCGGTATCGTCTTCGCCCTCTGTATCCTGATTATCCGTTCCGGTATCCACCGGAGTATAATCAATCTGATCGCTGCTTTTCTGGGAAAAATCAATCGATACATGAACTGCGGCGCTGATGCCATTCCGACCATATAACGGTTCAAGCAACTCGACAATCCTGTTTTTGAAAATTTCACCGGCCTGTTTTTCCATCTCGACCTTTTCGATACTTACTCCTGAGGACGAGCCCGAACCGGCGTTGAGAATATTCCCTTCCGAGTCGATTATGGAGACATTGTCGTTTGTAAGGCCCGGAACGCTCTTTGCAATCAGGTTTTCAATCCCCTTGATTTGTCTGGGCGTTAGGTCGACGCTAGGCTCCAAATCAATGATGATTGAAGCTGTGCTCGGCACCCTTTCGGTTTCAAGCACATAAGAGCTTTCGTCGGCAATGCTTAATGTCACAATGGCATTTTTGACTCCCGATAATGTCTTTATCGACTCCTGAAGCCTGTCCTGCAACTGGAATATAAGATACTGCCTTTTATCAAAATCGGTGGTCATAAAGTCGGAACTGCTGGTGAACAAATCATATGTAAGGGTGCTTTTCGGGTATCCCTCGGATGACAACTGCATTTTCAGCTCTGCAGCCTTTTTACCCGGGACAAGTATGATTCCTCCTGCCTTTGTGTCGAAATCAACGCCCAGCTCACCAAGTCTTGAAACAATCTGCGCCTGTTCCGTAGAAGAAAGACCGCTGTACAGTACCTCATAATTCTTGATATTAAGTATCACTGTTGCAACGATAGAGATAACAAGAATGGATGGTATGCCGATAATGATATACGTCTTTGCCTTTTTGCTGAGCTTATCCCAATATTCTTTTATTTGTTTAAACAAATCAGCGGGCATTATTTAAAACCCCTTAACAGACATTTTTAAGCAAAACAAACAGCATCAAAGACTCATTCTCATGATTTCTTGGTAAGCTTCGAGCGCATTATTTCTTAACTGTACAAGTGTCTGGAGAGCAAGGTCGGCCTTTGCGGAATTAATAATCACTGTATGAAGATCATCGGTCTGTCCCGACAGAACATTGATAATATCCTGTTCGGCAATACGCTGGGTTGTATTCACGTTGTCAACCGCGTTTGCAAGAATGTCTTTAAACGGGACATAAAATTCATCCTTTTTTTCAATATTTCCTATCGGGGATAACAGTTCTGATGAAATATTTAACCCATTGATTGGATTAACAGGCATTTAAAACACTCCTTTATTTTCCGATATCAAAGGCCTTTGAAGCCATAAGCTTCATGGCATTAAAGGCGGTTACATTTGCCTGATATGCCCTTGAAGCCTCGATAATATCAACCATTTCGGTCGTCGTTTCAACATTCGGCATCATTACATATCCGTTTTCGTCAGCATCGGGGTGGGAGGGGTTGTAAACAGGCTTTAAGGCTGACGGATCGTCAACAATTTCGGCAACCGCAACGCCAGACACCTGATATCTGTTGTTTTCATCGTCCAGAATAACGCCGAACTCGTTTGCCAAATCCTCCTGGATGTTGACAATCTTTCTTCTGTAAGGTCCTCCGTCTTCGGTTCTGGTTGTACCTGCATTTGCGATGTTCTGCGATATGATATTCATTCTGGTTCTCTGAACGTTCAGTCCGGAACCGCTTATATTAAGCGAACTCATAAAAGCCATATTTTAGCGCCTCCCCTCGTTGATTGCGTACCTTTCTCTGGACATTTCGTCCGCCATAAGTCTGGTGACAACCTGATATTGTATCTGCGTTCTCACCATTTCGACGTTCTGCTTGTCAATATCAACATTATTTCCGTTTTCATTAACCGCAGGTGTATCGTCCGGTACAACCTCGGCCTTAAGCTCGCTTGCCATTCTGTTAATCGTCTCTCTGTCTTCTCCGCTTTCAAGGATTTCAAGGAAAAGGTCCTCAAATTCGACTTGGCTTGCAATAAAGTCCGGTGTGTCAATGTTAGCAATATTGCTGTTAATAATCTTTTGTCTTAACCAAAGAGCATCGAGATTTTTTTGCATCAAATCATAATTTCCGTTTACTATTGACATTTTCTCACCCTTTCGTTATTTTTTTGCATATAACGTACTTTATCTATTTTTCACTAATATCTAGCATCAAAAGGGTCGCAGATACCCCTCAAAATAAGCATACAGTAGACTGTCTATCCGAATAAAATAATTTTTCTTTATTTTTCCAAAAAAGTGTTCCTTTATTACTATAAACAATCATGTCGTTTTTGTCAATATTTTGCTTAAAAAAGGTCAATGTGCAATATTTTATGGTGTCGATTTGTGCAATATGCAGTAAAATAGGGGGGTATTTTGCTATAATCAAGGAGTTTTTAGATGTTATTAATTCCTCACTCGAATTATGTAAATTATTTTTTATATTTGCCGATATATATATCAGAGAAGTAAAAAACTGGGTTGTTTATAGTCTTTGATGTTAAATAGCATTACTGATTATGTACACCCTATAAGTATTGATTTTCCGCCAAAACGCGACGGATTTCGGCATAAAAACAGAGGAGGATCATCATGTCGATAAGTATAAGTGCTTCCGGATTCAATATGTTAAACCGGCTTGCCGGTATCGAATCAGGTCTTGATACCGAAACACTCATCAAAGGTCTTACCATTATGGAAGAAAACAAGGTGATTTCCGCCGCCCGTCAAAAGCAGTTGTTGACATGGGAAAAAGAGTTCTATCGCGAAATAATGGCCAAACTTAACAGCTTCAGCAGCAAATATCTTTCGTCCGGCACCAGTGCTATTGAAGGGCTGTTCGGTAAATATAAAGCCGTGAACACCGGCTCTCAGTATGTCACTGCAACTCCAAAAACAAATTCATCCACTTCTAACATTGTTATAAAAGACATAGTATCATTGGCAACCTCGTCCAAGCTTGAAGGCTCTTCTGCCGTCACCAAGCCTTTGACGATTACTGTCGATACGGAATCGCTCGGCGATCTGGGCGGCAAATCCTTAAAAATTACACTGGACGGTGTAGAAAAAACCATCACCTTTTCCCCTGGCACATATACAACGGCAGAATCGGTCAGGCAGGAGCTTCAGTCACGTTTGGATAACGCATTCGGTACCAACAGAATTCAAGTCGGTATCGACGGCGACACCCTTACTCTGAATTCAATCGGCAATTCGGTTGTTATCGGGAAAACCGAGGAAAACGATGCATCAGAAATACTCGGCTTCACCGACGGACAAAGCAATATATTGAATCTTAACGCAAAGATTGCGGATGTAAATTTAAAATTCTCGCCCGGCACCAGCGGCAGTTTCAAAATTAACGGCGTTGAATTCAATTTTGACGAGACAACAACCATCCGCAATATTATGAACAAAATAAACTCGAGCAGCGCAGGTGTTACAATGACCTATTCCAGCCTGTCGGATTCTTTTGTTTTAGTGTCCAAAAATACAGGCGCCGGAAATCAGATTGCACTCGAGGATGTATCGGGTTCGTTCTTGAACTCTGTTTTCGGTTCGGGAAATTTTACGGACGGAACCAATGCGGTTATAAGAATCAACACCAATGCCGGCACGGGTGATCCCGATTCGCTCAACTATATTACCGTCGAAAAAAGCTCCAACACATTTGAAATTGACGGAATAAGCTATACATTGCTTGGCAAAGCGAGCGGCGCCGAGGAGGAGAATATCAGAATCAGCACCGAATATGATATTGACGGCGTCGCGGAAAATATAAAACAGTTTGTAGCGGACTATAACGATATGCTGAAAACCATAACCGATAAGCTTTCAGAACCCAAATACAAGGACTTTCCTCCCTTGACAGACGAGCAAAGGAAGGAACTTAGTAATACAGAAGTTGCGTTATATGATGAAAAGGCAAAAAGCGGCCTTTTAAGAAACGACAGCTATTTAACGTCGATTGCAACAAATCTGAGGAACGCCTTATTTGCGGAAATCAAAGAGCTCAGTGATAATGAACAGGGCATCGGTTTCTCTCTTATTGATATCGGAATTACCACCGGTCTTTATTCCGAAAAGGGACAGTTAAAAATAAACGAAGCCAGGCTCAAGGCGGCGTTAAGTGAAAATCCCGATAAGGTGCAAGCGCTCTTCACTCAAAAATCAACCGTGTCGTATTCACCATACACTAAAAATAAAGACTTGATTGCCAAGCGTTATTCCGAATCCGGCTTGTTGTATAGAATCAGCGACATAATCCAGAACAACACAAGGTCGATTACCGGTTCTCTGACCAAGCTTGTCGGCAATTCCGAAAATGATTACAGCTCGTTTTATGCATTCAAGCTGAGAGAACTCGATAAAAAAATAGAGCTTCTGCAAAAGAAGCTCAAGGACAAGCAGGAGTATTACTGGATGAAGTTCTCCAAAATGGAGTCTTCCCTATCTACGCTGAATAAACAAAACGCATATCTCTTTAACCTTAACATGCAAAATTATTAAACATAGAAAACGAGGGTGAAAAGCATGGTTTCAAGCGACTTGAAAAGATACCGTGAACAGTATATAAGCACAATGACCCCCAGCGAGTTGGTTACTCTCCTATATAACGAAACCATAAAAAACTTGAAAAAATCTCTGATTGCCATTGAAAACAAAGATATTTTCGAGGCGCATAACAGTATTATCAAGGCGCAAAACATAATTATGCAGCTTATCAAGGGTCTTGATTTCAGCTACCCTATATCAACCAATCTTATGTCTTTATACGAATACATGTACAGCACCCTTGTTAAGGCTAATGTGGAAAAAAGCAAAGAGCTCGTCGAACATGTTATCGCAATGATAACCGATTTGAAAAACACATGGATAAAGGCCGATAAGCTCAGCAGAATCAAATCATATGAAATGGAATCAAAATAAAATGAACAACCATCTCTCTTCTTTGCTAAGTCTGTTCAATAAAAGAACCGAGCTTCTCGAGAAATATTCCGCCAATATCAGCTCGATTATCGACGACGTCGAAAACGACAGAATCGATAGGTTGGATACCTATTCGGCGAAAAACGAAGATGTAATCGAAGCTTTAAAAAGCCTTGACGCCGAGGCCGAGCGTATTATTCAATCGCTTAGTCCCGAGCAATCAAATACGATACAATTATTGGTTCAACAAAAGCTTAATAAATCCGAGTGTCCTCAGTGGGCAAAGGAATTGTATGATGCGATAGACCGCTTCCATAAGCAGTTAGATACATCGGTAAAACTAAACCGTGATTGCGCTGAAATAATGAAGACGGTCATGGAGCAAACCAAGGAGGACATCGTTAAGTCCAACCAAAGCAATAATGTGTACAATTATTATTTAAGCTTGAACCAAAGCAATTCCGGCATCGTGCTTGATATTAAAGAATAGCTTTCATAAAATCTTGCTTAACTTCCTTTTCTATATATTCTCTCCCTAAACAATAAAGTGCTGACTTCCCCTTCACGGGAATCAGCACTTTATTGTTTTTACCTTTCATTTCTTTATATCACAAAACAGATGAAACATTTGTCGAATAAAGGCTATAGAAAAAAGAAAAAGGTGTCGTCCCCGCGAATGAACACCCTCCAAATGGCAATAATGAAAAGGTAATCATTGTGCAGAGAGGGCGGTGCAGCATTTGTATAACAAGGTCGAAATATGCGGGGTAAACACATCAAGCTTGAAGGTGCTCAGCGAAAGTGAAAAAATAAAACTGTTAAAACAGATGCGTGAAGGAGACCAAAAAGCACGCGATGAGCTTGTAAACGGAAATCTGCGGTTGGTTTTAAGCGTAATACAAAGGTTCACCCAACGAGGCGAAAATCTTGACGACCTGTTTCAGGTAGGATGTATCGGACTTATCAAGGCAATCGATAATTTTGACACCAGCCTTAATGTCAGATTTTCCACCTATGCCGTACCGATGATTATTGGCGAAATCAGAAGATATTTGAGGGATAATAACAGCATACGAATCAGCAGGTCCATGAGGGATGTTGCATATAAAGCAATGCAGATTAAGGAAAAGCTTACGAACGATAAGCTTCGTGATCCCTCGATTGAAGAAATCGCAAAAGAAATGGAGCTTCCAAAAGAAGATGTCGTACTCGCCCTAGAATCAATCGTCGACCCGGTATCGCTGTATGAACCGGTCTATTCCGACGGGGGCGACACCATCTACGTAATGGATCAGGTCGGAGACCATAACGACGATAAAAACTGGCTGGACGAGATTGCTTTAAAGGAGGCAATCAGAAATCTCAACGATCGGGAAAAACGCATTTTATATCTAAGGTTTTTCAAGGGTATGACACAAATCGAGGTGTCATCCGAAATCGGGATAAGTCAGGCTCAGGTCAGCCGTCTTGAAAAAGGGGCCCTCGACCATATAAAAAATCAAATATGAAGTCCTGTATAATTGTGGACAAAAAAATCCACGCCAAGCTTTATCCGGCGCGGATTTTTTTGTGTGTTTTATGTAATAATTATGAAGTGACCGCCTGCTTATATTTATTTACTAAAATACCCAGCATAAAGAATACTGCCGCGTCCACCGCAGAGGATGCAAAGCTTAGTAATGCAGATACCGGCTCAACGGCAACGCTCCCCAGTGCACCTAAGATTCCAAAGGCCGAGAAGCCACCTAGAATAAACAAAATGACCGAAACAGCCGCGGCAAATTTCTCTCTTGCAATCCCCGTGCGGATGGTTTCTCTAAGACTTCCAATGAATTTGAGAAAAATAATATTAAATACGCAATTATAACTGCTCCACCGATTATGGCTGCCAAAAATATAAAAACACCGATAACGCCCAGTATAGCATCTAATTTACCGGGCTCGACTGAAAGTTCCTCGGAAAACGGCAATTCATTTATGACTTCGGATAAACCGCCGCCCAAGAGCAGCATTCCGATGATTATCGCTACTGCAATACCAACGCAGAACAAAACCAGTTGAATTATGTAAACAACCCTTATCAAGGTAACACCTGCGGGTTTTAAGGGCATTGATTTGTCCGACGCCGAGCGGTAAATCATCAATAATCCAATACCGATTAATAATGTCGGCAGTATTGAAGGTACAATACTTACGGCTATAAATCCCGACAGAAAAGAGGACAGAGCTTCAATATCACTTTCGCTCATCCCGGTTTCTAACAAAGCGTTAGACACCCCTCCCGTACCGAACATTGCCGTCAATGCGGCGAATATCACCTGTAAAAACCAGATTATTGTCACAGCAAACATTAGCCGCGATGATAAAATATTCCTGATTCTCTCCATTCTGTCAGTATCCTGGACAGGAGTCGCATATCCGTGCATGCCGTAAGGCTGACCGTAGGAATACGGCTGAACAGGCGGATTCTGCTGCATAGGCGGGACATCGGTAAAATAGGGGGCCGCAGGCGGAACGGGTGGTGCAACAGGCTCGGCGGGCGGCGAATCAGGCTGGTTTGCTTCCAGCATTTGACCGCATCCGATACAGAACTGGTTATCGTCGTTGTTTGACGTGCCGCAGTTAACACAAATTTTCATCCTCTAACATCCCCTTCTAACTTAAAATCACCTCGGTTGTTTTTAATTATAGCAATTTCGGTAAAATATAGCAATATCTTTTTATTAACAAACATGAAACGAAGCCTTATCCTGCAGGCCGCTGACAATCATTCGGGCACATTTATAAATATCTCCGCCGCCCATGGTCAGTATCAGGTCGCCCTCTTTGCAGTTGGCCACCACATATTCGGTTATCTCGGGAAATGTCCTGAGATACACCGCGCCGGATATCCTGCTGGTAATCTGCTCCGAGGACACCTCCCACTTATTCTCTTCCCGCGAGCCCATTATCTCGCTTAAAACCACCTGGTCGGCATTCGATAGCGACTCAACAAAACCGTCAAGATGTCGGGCCGTTCTGGAATAGGTAAACGGCTGGAAGATCGCCCATACCCTTTGATAACCCATTCCCTTTGCGGCGTTTAAAGTCGCCGCGATTTCGGTCGGATGGTGGGCATAATCGTCCGCAACCGTAATTCCGTTGAAGGTGCCGAGAAACTCGAAACGCCGTCCCGCGCCCTTAAAGGTTTCAAGACCGTATGCAATCTGTTTTGCGTCCGCCCCGCAGATAAAGGCAGCAGCGGCTGCGGCCATTGAGTTGGGAATGTTATGCTCCCCGGGCACACCCAGTTTAATTGGAGCAAAAAAGGCGCCGTCATGGTATAGGTCGTATTGTCCGAAGCAGTCGTCCATCATGCGTACATTTTTGGCCATCCATTCATAATCGCCGTTCAAACCGTATCTGATAACCTGCTTGCCGGCGATACCCTCTACCGCCCGCATTGTGTTTTCATCATCGGCGTTTACGATAACGGCCCGTCGGGCAAGCCCGGCAAACCGGCGAAACGAGCTTATGACATTTTCAAGGCTGCCGAAATAATCAAGGTGGTCGGCGTCAATATTCAGAATAACCGAAACCGCGGGATTCATCGAGAGGTAGTGGTCCTGAAATTCGCATGCTTCGCACACCATTATATCACTGCCGCCCGCCCTGCCGTTTGCATTAATCAGCGGAAGCCTGCCGCCTATGAATACGGATGGGTCAAACCCGCCCTGCAGCAGTATCTGTGACAGCATTGAAGTGGTGGTTGTTTTCCCATGTGTCCCGGCAACCCCGATTGTATTCGGATATTCCCGCGTGATAAGTCCGAGAAGCTTGCCGCGTTCGATTGTGGGAATCCCGCTCCCGGCCGCCTTGACCAGTTCCGGATTCTGCGGATTAACAGCCGAAGTGTATACCACCAGCTGGGCGTCGCCGACATTCTCGGCCTGCTGCTTCATGCTAATCCGTATTCCGAGCGACTGCAGCCTGTCGATATTGTCCGACTCATTGATGTCCGAACCGGTGACTATATATCCCCTTGCGTGAAGAATTTCAGCAAGCGGGCTCATACCCGAACCGCCTATTCCGACAAAATGTACCCGTTTGATTCCCTGTAAAATATCATTACTCTCCATATTTGTCATATCCATGCCTTCCCCACGGGATTTCAGCATCCCGAATATTACATTACGTCCTGTTTACTATTATATTGCCGGCGTACTAAAAAATAAACAATTTTTTCTTTTTATAATGTGATATAATCAAAATGATGAATCCAAAAGGGGGCGAGATTATCAAACTGCCTTTGGATGTATTAAAAACAATAGACACAATAGAATCTGCCGGTTATCAGGCATGGGCAGTCGGGGGTTGCGTGCGTGATAGCCTGCTCGGCAAAGTCCCCAAGGATTACGACATAGCGTCATCATGCCCTCCCTTTGAAATAATCAGGCTGTTTCCCCGCTGCATCAACACCGGCGAGGCTTACGGGACGGTAACCGTTCTGATGCCATCCATGCCGATTGAAGTAACCGTATTCCGCAGCGAGTCGGGATACAGCGACAGCCGTCATCCCGACAGGGTTGTTCCCGCAAACAGCATAGAAACCGATTTGTCCCGAAGGGATTTCACAGTAAATGCAATGGCATGGCACCCACAAAGGGGGCTTTGTGACCCATACGGCGGGCAGAGCGACCTGAAACACAGAATCGTGCGTGCCGTCGGCGATCCCCGGGCGCGGTTCAGCGAGGACGCGCTGAGGATAATACGCTGTCTGAGGTTCGCTTCGGTCCTCGATTTTGATATAGAACAGGCTACCCTTGAAGCCGCAAGTTCGCTGGCGCCCACCCTTAGGTATATCAGCGCCGAGCGTATCAACTCCGAGCTTCGCAGGCTGCTTACCGGCTTCCGCCCCGAACTGGCGGGGCTTATCGTCAAGTCGGGGGGACTCGCACATTTCGGCATTGATTGCATGACACAACCCGAACTGTTAAGGCAGATTCCCGCGGCCAAAACCTTAAGGCTTGCGGCCTTTTTATACCTGAGCAACATACGCTCTGCCGAATGCGCGAGGTGGGCACTCAATCTTCTCAGGACGGATCATCGCACAATAAAAGAAGTGACCCTCCTGCTTGAGTCTATTAAAATTCCTCTGCCGGAAGATATTGTTTCGTTAAAGCACAGCTTTCGCACAATCCCACCCGATAAATGGGGCGGGCTTTTGACCCTTAGCGAGGTTTTATCAGGAGAAAAGACCGACAGGGTCAGGGAATTGCTGCCGCAGACCGAAGGACACCCGTGGAACCGCAGTATGCTTGCCGTAAACGGAAACGATATGGCCTCTCTCGGCTATCGCCAAAAGGACACGGGCAGGATACTCGATATTCTGCTTGATATGGTATTGCGGGATCCTAACCTAAACCGTCGGGAAGAGCTGCTCAGGATTGCGTTGGAAATAAAACCCGCTCAGAACGACAGCCCGGACGATTCGGTTAAAAAGTAGCGCAGACCGGTGTATCGCCTTGTCTTTCTATCATTCTCCACCATCCTTGCGACCGTTTTTATACTGCCGACAATAATCAGCAGCGACCTTGCTCTGGTAACGGCGGTATATAGCAGATTGCGATAGCATAGCATCGGCGTATTATTAAAAATCGGCAGTATAACCGCGTCGAATTCGCTGCCCTGGCTTTTATGAACCGTGACGGAATAGGCAAGCTCCAAATCCTGAGCATCCTGGCTTGAATAGACTGCGATCCTGTCGTCATAGCGGACGCTAAGGGTGCCCTCCCGCGGGTCCACCCTTTCGAGTATACCTATATCTCCGTTAAAAACCCCCTGCCCCACTTCGCCGTTATCCTTAGTCCATACTATATCATAATTGTTTTTGATATGCATAACCTTATCGCCGACACGCAGAGCCACGCCTTCGACAACCATCTCCCTGCGCTTGTCCGACGGCGGATTGATAAGCTTCTGAAGCTTTTGGTTCATCTCGCGCGTACCCAGCTCCCCCTTGCGACTGGGACATAAAACCTGGATTCCGTTCATAACAGTCAGTCCGTATTTGGCAGGGAGCCTTGTGCTGCACAGGTCAAGCACGGTTTGGCTTACATCATGGGGGTTGTCCTGTGAAATAAAGAAAAAATCACCTTTACGGTAGTTTAAAACCGGCATCTGTCCGGCAACAATCCGGTGGGCGTTGCTCACTATATTACTGCACAACGCCTGACGGAATACCTCGGTCAGCTGCACGGTCGGGAGCTCTCCCGATTCAATAAGGTCGTTCAACACGCTACCCGGGCCGACTGCCGGAAGCTGGTCGGAGTCCCCCACCATTATCAGCCGGCATCCGGTCTTGACGGCGCGGAGCAGGCTGTCAAATAGCAGAGAATCCACCATCGAAAGCTCGTCCACCACCACCGCATCCGCGTCAAGCGGATTTTTTTCGTTTCGGTCAAAAACCGGAACATCTTCATCATCCCATTTCACCTCAAGCAGACGGTGTATGGTCTTGGCTTCCTTTCCGGTCAGCTCGGAAATGCGCTTGGTCGCCCTGCCGGTCGGTGCGGCTATGGCAACCGACTGGCCCATCTCCTCAAGAAGTGTGATAATGGCCTCAAGGGTGGTGGTTTTTCCGGTTCCCGGCCCTCCGGTAAGAATAAGCACGCCCTTTCTCAACGCCTGCGTAATCGCAAGTCGCTGCTGCTCGGCGTAGGTTATCCCCCGCCGTTTTTCTATCCTTTTTATTCTGGATTCGGTATCCTCGACAGAGGGCGGCGGCATCTGCAGCATCAGGCCGATTCTTGTCGCTATGTATTTTTCCGCCCTGTGAAGATGGTTAAGAAAGATATAACGCCGCCCATCAAAAACCTCGTCCTTGACGTCAAATGTATTAACCATCCCGTCAATCGTTTCGGCTATCTGCTCCTTTGAAACGCCCAGCAGGGACGCCGTGACATCGACCAGCTTGTCAAAGGGCAGACAGGTGTGCCCGTTACCGAGATTATGCCTCAGCACATAAATTACGCCGGCCTCCAGCCGTCTCGGATCGTCGGCCGGACGTCCCATATCTATACATATCTTATCGGCGCGCTCAAATCCGATATACAGCCCGCCACTGCACAGAACATACGGATTGGCGCGCACACGGTCAATTGTAGCGCTTCCCCACCTTTTCCAGCAGCGAAAAGCCTCATTCGGAGTCAAGCCGTACTCGGCAAAGGCCATCATAACCTCGCGCAGCCCGAATTGTTTGGCATATTCTTCGGCAATCTTGGCAGCTCTTGACGGGGAAATACCTTTAACCTCCACGAGTCTTTGGGGTTCTTCCTCCAATATCTCAAGCGCTTTATCCCCGAATTTTTCAACAATGCGGATGGCGGTAGCCTGCCCAACTCCCTTGATGGCACCCGACGAAAGGTAGCGCAAAATGGCATCTCCCCCGACAGGAAGATGCCTTTCACAGTATTCGGCCCTAAACTGGATGCCAAAGCTGGGATGCTCCACCCATCCGCCCGCCAACGAGAGGGTTTCCCCGACCGCCACCATCGGCATAACCCCGACGACCTTATGCAGCTCGTTTTCGGATGCAAGCTCCAAAACCGTCCAGTTGCTCTCATCGTTGCGGTATACTATCCGTTCCACGCTGCCGTTTAGCTTCTCAAGGCTTTTTTCCTCCAAACCGTACACCCATTTCCGTCCAATTTAAAATTCCTTTATATCATTATAACACCGTTTCATGTAAAAGCGAAGCTCCTCGGGCGTGCTTATATGTACATTTTCAAAATCGCGACTCATTTTCTCGGCCAGCAGGCGTGTCTGCTCATCCATCCCGACATCAAGCAAAAGAACCTGACTGGGGCTGTCCGACGTCCAGCGGCTGCGGGAAACCGCCGCTCGCACAATAAACTCGAGCTCTTTACAGCTTCCGATAGGCAAAACCAGAATTGCAGGGACCGGATTTCTTGATCTCAGCAGGCGAAGCGAAAGGCTTCTAACCAGCTCAACGCATCCGTACAACGACAATAACAGCACCACAACCAACAGAATGTTTTCGCCCATCTCTCCCATCCTTTCCTCACAACCGCATACCGAAGAACGGGAAATGCGCGCCCGCCTCTTTCCCACCCGGCATTTCCCTTATCGCTCTATCCTATGCGAAAACGCCGAATTTGTGAAATTGCGCGGCTATGAAGAATCCGGAAGATAAACAGCGTCAACTCCTGACCTTATGCATCTCCAGCTGCGCCATAACCAGTCCGTAATAAATACCCTTTTGCCTCATAAGCTCATTATGTGTGCCGACCTCGGCAATCCTGTGCTTATCAAGCACAACAATCCGGTCGGCCTTTCTCAGGGTGGACAGACGGTGGGCGATTGCAAAGGTTGTCCGCCCCTCGGTAAGTCTGTTCAGCGCCTCCTGAATCTGGTACTCGGTTTCGGTATCCAGACTGCTTGTCGCCTCGTCAAGTATCAGCAGCCGCGGGTTATGCAGGATTGCCCTTGCAATCGCAATGCGCTGGCGCTCGCCGCCCGAAAGATTATATCCCCGCTCCCCTACATAAGTATCGTAACCATCCGGAAACTTGGTGATAAAATCATGCGCGTTTGCTATTTTTGCCGCCTTTATCACCTCAAGCCGGGTTGCGTCGGGCTTTGCGTAACGAATATTATCATACAGAGTACCCGAAAACAGAAAGGTTTCCTGCAAAACAACCCCTATTTGCCCGTGGAGGCAATCCCTCTTGATACCGCTAAGAGGTACGCCGTCAATCAAGATTCTGCCGTCGTCCGCGTCGTACAGCCGCATTAAAAGATTAATCATGGTGGATTTACCCGTACCGGACGAACCTACCAGCCCTATCATCTCGCCCTTTTTAACGTGGAGACTAATATGCTCGAGAACAGGCTCGTACGACCTGTACCCGAAGGTGACGTCTTCAAACACGACTTCACCCTGTATCTCCTTGTAGATTGCGTCCGGACTGTCATCAACCTTGGGTTCCTCGTCGATTATGTCATAAATCCTCTCGAGAGAGGTTTTCAGCCGCATAATCATACGAGGCAGCCTGCTGACAAACTGAAGCGGCATATACAGCATGTTTGCATAGGCGATAAACTGCACCAGCTGACCGGGCGTCATTGTACCGCCCAAAACATTGCGTCCGCCGAAATAATAAATAAGAAAGGTGCCGGAGGTAATGATTAAGGTCACAAACGGGTAAAGGGTCGCCCACAGGACCTCGTTTCGCTTCTGGATTGACTTAAGACGCTCAATATATGCGTGAAAGCGGCGGGTCTCACGTTGCTCCTGCCCGAAAGACTTTACAACACGTATGCCCGAAATCACATCCTGCAGCCTGTTGTTCACCTTGTCGTCAAAACGCCACTGCTGTCTCCAAAGGCGCCTCTCCAGTTTCCTGAACGAGCGCACAAGGACAAAGGCAAACGGAACGAACGCAAGGGTCATAAGCGCGAGCTTCCAGTTCATAAAAAGCATAGCGATGAAGGCACCCAGCATGGTGAATATTCTGGTAAACATCTGGGCAAAGGCGGTTTCCATAAACTCGCGGACATGGGCAGAATCATTAACAACGCGGTTCATCAGCTCTCCCGGTTGTCTTGAGCTGATAAACTCCATCGAAAGGGAATTGATTTTTCTATAAACCCGCCCGCGCAAATCACGGCTGATTCTTGTTCCGAGCTTATTGCTCCAGATTGTGTTTATTGTCGAGAGGGTAAGCCCCGCCAAAACAAGAGCCATCATAACGATAAAGAAAAAAGCAATCTGACCGACCGTCCCGCTTGCGGGAATCAGAACATCGTCAATAAAGTACCGTGTTACATACTGCTGGGCAACCGTTCTGACAGAGTTTAATGCCATAAATAAGGTTATCAGCAAAAGGGGCACAGCATACGCGCCGCACAAATCCCAGAACCTTCTGAACATGCGTCCCGCTCCGGCACATCGGGGACATTGGTTTGTCCCGGGCAGTACACGACCGCACTGGGGGCAGTATCGCTCGCGTTCGGGGCTTACAATCTCCCTTTCCGTCCCGCCGCAAAACAGCGATGCACCCCGCGCGACATAGGAAAACTGCACCACATACCGCATGCTGAACCTGCAAAGGAAGCGGTCCTGCCCATCCTTTTTTGCAATAAGGATACCGCAGTCGACCTCCGGTGAACTGATTACATCGTCAATCTCGTTAAGGTCAAGCGTATTTACAACCGCGCCGTTTTTAAAGATGAAAAGATTTTTGCGAGTAACAGCCACCCAACCGCTTTCAAGGAATTCGCCCGTTTCATTAAGATCATACGGCAGGCAGTAGACAATTCTGTCCCCGTTCAAAAGCGGCTTTATCTCACTCTGCTCATCCGGAGGAAGAGTATAACATATGTTCAAGCAATCACCGCCTCGCCGAATTATATAAACAAATCAAGCTGTTTTATTTCCCTTGCCGACAGCTTGTACAAATCGGGAATCTCGAATCGGTTTCCGTCCAAATCGTTAATCAGATATCTGTTTTTGCCTATAGGATACACATTGCCTCCGCCCATTCTAACCGTAAACCGGCAGGCTCCCTTATCGGTCACAACATCCCAGTAGGAGTAACCGTATTCCTCGCGGATATGCCTTACCTTGAGAATCTTAGGGGCAAAGTACCTAAGGTTCATCTGCTCCTCAAGCATTTCGCGCATATCCTTGGGAAGCTCGTTCAAGTCCTCAATCAATCCTATTTCGCGTCCGTCACCGTCCGGCTCGCGTATCGATATGTAATGTGTCGGGTCGGAATGCGGAAAGCAGCGGTGGACGGCAACCCGGCTGTACTCTTTCGCCTCGCTGTCGTCGCCGGTATAACACAGACTCACAAATCCGCCCTGGGTCCGGCTGAAAACCGCATTGTCTTTGGTGATTTTTCTGACCGTTATAATGTCCTCGACAACCTTATTTTGTTGTTCGAGTATATCGTCATGGTCTTTTATCTTCTCCTTCAACATATCAACCAACCCCTTCTTTTAATACAATCAATCGCCCACGCCGCGCATTGCAAGCGCCTTTGACTGGAGCTGAAGCAGCTTGTAATACTCCCCGCGCTTGGCAACCAGCTCGCTGTGGGTACCGCTTTCGACCAGCTCTCCCCTGTCAAGCACTATCAGATAATCCGCATCCCGCAGTGTGGAAAGGCGGTGGGCAATAGATATGGTGGTTCTGCCCTTAATCAGCTTTTCGAGAGATTCCTGAATGGCGCGCTCGGTTTCGGTATCCACCGAAGCTGTCGCCTCATCAAGTACAAGTATTCTGGGATTTGCAAGTATGGCGCGGGCAATGGACAGTCGCTGCCGCTCTCCTCCCGACAACTCGCGACCGCCCGAACCGATTATGGTATCGTATCCGTCCGGCAGCCGGCATATGAACTGGTGGGCGTTCGCCGCCATTGCCGCCCGCACGATTTCCATGCGGCTGGCATCGGGTTTTGCATATGCGATATTCTCGGCGATTGTGCCCATAAAGATATAGGTTTCCTGACTTACCATTGCGACCGCTCCGCGCAGGGACGAAAAGGCGATGTCCTTGATGTTAACCCCGTCCAGTGTGATTTCCCCGCTCTCGACGTCATACAGCCGCGAAATAAGGTTGACAAGGGTTGACTTTCCGGCTCCCGACTTGCCGACAATCCCGAGCATCTCGCCCGCCTTGACCGAAAAGCCGATATTCTTCAAAACGCTTTTGTTGGGTTCATATCCGAAGCAGACATCTTTGAGCACAATATCGCCCTTTATATCCAAATACTCCGGATTCTCCTTTTCGACAACATCGGGTTTTGCGTCTATGATTTCAAAAATACGCTGGGCGGCGTTCATGCTACCCGACCACCATCTGAAAATATGTGAAAAAAACTGCATGGGCCCCTGCATCATACCCAGGTAGTTCATAAAGGTAATAAGCTTGCCGTATGTAAAAGCTCCGGGCACCTGCAGGATAAATATCGCCCCGATACAAAACACCAGCAGATTCGGGATTTCTCTTGCCAGACTGTAAGTAATCTCAAATCGGTTGCCGTAACTAACAATCTGAATCTCGGAATTTCTTACGCGATCGTTGACCTTCTCAAACCGCCTGTTTTCGTATTCCTCCTGCCCGAACGCCTTAACAACCCTCGCGCCGCTGATACCGTCATTGAGAACCGAGTATAATGTGCGAACCGTTCGGGAGCGTCTGCCGTAGGCGTGCCATAACCTCGGCAAAAGTCTGTAGCTTACATAAAACATCGGCGGAAGCATAAAAAAGGATACCAGCGCAAGCCGCCAGTCCATTCCGAACATGATTATGAAGGCAAACAAAAAGGTAAAAACATTATATAAAAGATAGGGCAGTCCGTCGATAAAGAAACCCATCACTTCGTTTGCGTCGCCGTTTACCCTTTGCATCAGGCTGCCTGTCTGCCGCCTTGTAAAGAATCCGATTGACAGCTTCTGTAAAGCCTCAAAAACAGTACCTTTTATTTGGGCAACCACTCCCGGCACCAAAGACGCGTTGTTGCGGCCCTGAATTACCCCGACAATCTGCTGAAGTATCATAACCAAACCGGATGAAAGCACCAGTAGCAAAAGCGCAAGCACAAAATTTCCGGGTATTCCGAGCGACTCGGTAAACGCCATATCCTTTGCAAACACCTTGTCATATAACACGGTACCGGTCAGATACGGGCTTATCGCACTCAATATTCCGGATACAATCATGCACACAAAAATAAGGGCGATACGCAGCCTGTAGGGCTTGAAATAGGTCAGTATTCGGAAAAATATCGTGCGCTTTACCATACATTTCGGACATACATTCCGCCCCTTTTCCGGATATGGCATACCGCATTTCGGGCAGTATTCAACATCCTCATCCGTTTCCTCCGGCAGCTCCTTATCCGTCAGGATGCAATTGAGAGCCGTACAAAAACGGCGCATCTCCCTCATTTTTGCTCCGGAAAAACGGCAAATCCATGTTTCAACACCGTCAATATCAACCGCGAACAAGCCCCCGACCACCTGATCGATGATTTTCGGGTTTGCCAACCTCTTCAGGTCGTAATCGTACAATTCGCCGATTCCCTCGGGGCAGCGGTATTTTGCGGGCGCCGCACCCGAAAACACCATTTCTTCGGATTGGTCAGAAACCGCAAAAATCAATTTGGTTTGGGTGACGAGCAGGTAGCTATTGCGCAGTCCCCCGTCATTATCCATGTCGGCGCACACCGCATACCGGACGGAATCGACCGAGACGCCGTGTTTCTCCAATCCCGCCATCACAGAAACCGGAACTGTCTTTTTCAGTGTCTTCATGGCAAAATCAAATCCTTCCGATTTCGCTCTTTTTCATCAGATTCATATGTAACAAAGGCACCTCCGGTCTCGGAAGCGCCTTATAACTGATTTTAATAATGAGTGAGCCTGTAAGCCGAGTTCTGTCTTGACTATAAAGTCATGAACAGCCATCTATCTCGACTGCATGTTGCCATGCAGCTCTAGCCGCCCGTTGAAGCACATCGGGCAAATGTATCGCTTCAGTCGGCGTTGCACCGGATAGGGTTTGCAGGGCCACATAGTCTCCTATGTGCCGGTGAGCTCTTACCTCGCCTTTCCACCCTTACCGCAAAATATGCGGCGGTATATCTCTGTTGCACTTTCCCTGGGGTCGCCCCCGGCGGCCGTTAGCCGTTATCCCGCCCTGTGGTGCTCGGACTTTCCTCATAAATAAAATTTATGCGGCTGTTCAGCTCACTCACCTTTTAAATAATAGTACATTCGTTCGTTTTTGTCAAGTGTAATATATTAACATTTTTTATTTGTAATAGAAGTTCTGCTATTTTACGTCAACTCGTTTACGCCTTCCAGAATCCTTGAAGCCTCTATATCATATATGCACATATTCTTCCAGCTTTTTGAATCCAGTTGATTTTTTTGACGGTTCAGGGCTTTCTTCACACCCGGCCTTATTGAGGGTTGGCAGTTCTCATAAAGCCTCAAGGTCGCCTTTGCGGCAGATGGGCCGAGAGCCGCCAGATATTCGGTATCAATATCCCTCGGCTTATCCGTACCTATGCTTTGGATATAGCAATCCACATTGTATTCGGCAATTATGCGGTTGACATTAACCAGATTTACGGACGCCGTCATAATCAGCGTTACGATTACGACATAGACCGGCAGGTTAAACCGCGGCGACCATATCTTTATGACCGCGCCGATAAGGCAGAGCGCAAAAATCACTATAAGCCAGGTAACCATAAATCTCTTGACCGATAAATCGTAAACCTTAATATAGGTCAGCATTCTGAAAACCGCCGAAACAACAACGACAAAATTGCACGCGATAAACAGCGTCAACAGCAATGATACCGATTTGGGAAGCCTGCCTTCATGCTTTTTAACAAATATCAGACAGAAAATAATAATCATAACCGAGATGCACAACACCCCGCATAATTCAAAGAATCCCGAGCGCGCATACTGCGAATAGGTCATGCCGCCGGGTAGCTTCATCCCGGCGAAAAGATAGCCGAATTGCACCGCAACAAAGGCAAGCTGGATAAGATTGAGAATCACCAGTACGGTTGAGACAATCACGCCGTTAAACGAGGCATTAATATTAAATCCTTTAGCTTCCGGCTTTTTTCTTGCCCTCAAGGTAATAAGCCAAGTTGAGACAAACATCGCCGATAAAAATCCGAATACTATATCAAACAGTATTGTTCCGAATGAAATATCTATTTTTTCAACAAGCCGGTTGACAAAATAGCCGAACGCGCTGTCCGCAACACTGAATAACGATATAAATATATAGGCAAGCGGAAGGGCTGCCAGAGCGCCTAAAAAGACCATAAAGAATCTTGATTCCTTCACGCCCTTGCTCATTCTTTGACTAACGGCTTTGAATGGGGTGTCGAGATAGGAAAACGGGCGGGAAACCGTTGAAATTATCGTGTCATATGCCGACTGTACGGTAAACAGCTTGGAACCCGAGGTCTGGCTCATATGGCACAGCTGCAACGGAATAAGCACAAGCAGCAATAGCACGTTAATAAAATACACCGTCTGGTTATCATTCAGAAAAAATCCGTATGACAGCAGACCGATAGGTATCAGCAGCAATTTTGACTCTCGGCTGGGTTTTGCGTCCTTCTTTGACATATACCAAACAGCAAAGGAATAAAACAAGGTACATAAAAGGGGCACCGATAAACCAAACCCGCCTCTTAGAAATATCGCCGAAAACAGCACTCCGAAAACCGAGCACAGGAGCACGACCGCAAAAGCCTGTTTTGACGAAACATGCCCCAGTATGTCATCCTGCTCCACCCTTTTATAAGGCTCGTAACTATACGGTCTCGGCGGATACGGCTGATATTGGGGATATGGCGGACCGCCTATATTCTGATTCCCATACTGGTTATATGAACCGTTGCTCCCCTGCCGGGTCTGGGTCTCCTGCGCCGCATTATTGCCTTGAACCGTATCCTCCGCTGCGACTTGGCTTTCGGCGCCGTTACTTTCGTTTGATGAATTCTGTATAAACTTATCGCTCATACAAATCCTCCGTTCTGTAATTACATAAATCCGGTAGATTAGCTTAATCACCTGATTTGTTCGGAACTTAATTTACCACACAGATTATCTTTTGTCAATATATATTTATTGAAAAACGATAAATATATATTGACAAAACGACGAAAAGCTGCGATGGGAAATCCCACCGCAGCTTGATATAAAAATATGTTTATTGTCTGTTATCGATATTCCGGCAGCCAGCCTTTATGGGCTTCAATCATATCGTTACACATGGATACAATATCGTCTATTGACAGTTCGGATGACGTATGAGGATCCAGCATAGCCGCCATATAAATATACTCTTTCTTTAATGTTTTTGCCGCTTCTATTGTCAGCAACTGAACATTGATATTTGTTCTGTTTAATGCGGCGCATTGCTCGGGCAGGTCGCCTACAAAGCAGGGATTGATACCGTTACGGTCTATCATGCAGGGTACCTCAACGCAGGCATTCTGCGGAAGATTGGTGATAAGACCGGTATTCAGCACATTACCGTGTATGCGATAAGGTTTATCCGACAAAACAGCATTTATAATATATGACGCAAATTCATGGGTTTTTTTGTGTTCAATCTTGCTGCCTTTAAGCAGGGATTCCCTCATATCGTTCCAGCCGTTAATCTGTTCCACACAGCGGCGGGGATACTCATCCAGCGGAATCTTAAACCTCTCAATCAACTCGGGATATTTATCCTTTATGAAATACGGAGTGTATTCGGAGGTATGCTCACTGGATTCTGTTATATAATACCCGAATCGTTTCATCATCTCAAGGCGGACAAGGTCTTTGCCGTCCTTGTTATAATCGGGTGATGAAGCGCGGCGCTTAATCTCCGGATATAGATCGTTCCCGTCCAGATCCTCGACCTTAAGCAGCCAGGCCTGATGGTTTATACCTGCAATCTCCCATCGGGTCTTATCCTTGTATTCGTTCATATCCAAAGTTTTTAAAAGCTCTTTTACACATGACTGAACCGAATGGCAAAGGCCTACAGTCTTTATATTGGTATAACGCTGCATATAACCCGTCAGAATTGCCATGGGGTTTGTATAGTTCAGAAATATCGCATGCGGGCAGAGCCTTTCCATATCATTCGCGTAATCCTCCATCACCGGGATGGTCCTCAGCGCACGGAATATACCGCCGATACCCAGCGTATCTGCAATGGTCTGGCGGAGGCCGTACTTTTTGGGAACTTCAAAATCGGTAACCGTACAGGGTTGGTATCCGCCCACCTGAATTGCGTTTACCACAAAATCCGCTCCGGTAAACGCCTCGGTCCGGTCCATGGTTTTTTTGATAACCGCTTTGCCGTTCGCGGTCTTGTTAATGTTGCATAGTATCTGATAAGATTCATCCAGCCGCTTGGCATCGATATCAAACAGACAGACATCAAAATCACCCAGCTCGGGGGTTAAAATGCAATCACCGATAACATTGCGGGCAAATATCGTGCTTCCTGCTCCGATAAACGTAATCTTCATTCAAATTCCCCTTCCGTGTTGTCTTTGTATATTTATTGACAACTTTATTAAATTATATCTTTACACCTACAAAAACAAAATAGCGTAATGTTGCCAATACTATGCGTCATGTTGCATCCGGAATTACATTGTGGTATTATAACATACGGTTTACACCGAGCAACGGGGAGGGTATGTTATGCCGGAAAGACAAACCAAGTCCTATTCGGATGATTTAATATTAGGCAGCGCGCCGCCGCCGTCCTGCACATCAATCTACATACACCAATGCGGAACCGAAAAATGCCAAAATGGACACTCGTACGGACCGGCAATGAGGGAGCATTACCTGATTCATTGTATATTCACAGGCAAGGGACGATTTTATGACGGATTGCGGAATTATGATTTACGCAAGGGACAGGGTTTTTTGATTCTCCCCGGAATCATATCGCTTTACCAAGCGGATATGCAGGAACCCTGGCATTACGGATGGGTCGGATTCAGCGGTTCGGATGCCGGTCACATTCTTCGCTTGTGCGGCATAAGCAGAGAGTATCCGGTCTTTGATATTACCGATAACCGGGCTATGGAAGAATGTATATATCTCCTTTCCGGACAATACGGAACCGGGGGAAATTCTTTAGAAGCCACCTCATCATTATTTAAGTTCTTTTCACTGATTAAAGGAGCAGACAATCGAAAATCCCAGGGCGCGGGCATTCTCGACCGCGCGACCGATTACATTCATAAAAACTATTCCTATCATCTGACCATACCCGCTATAGCCAGTTATTCGGGCGTCACTCGTAGTCAGCTTTTCCGTGTTTTTAAGCAGAATATAGGCATGTCGACCCAGGAATACATTATAACCGTACGTCTGCAAAATGCTGTGCGGCTTATGCGGACAACCAATCTTTCTGTGACCGAAATCCTGTTTTCGTGCGGATTCAGCGATGCCAGCCATTTTTCAAGGCAATTCAAGCTGAGATACGGTTCCACTCCCTCGGCTTACATGAAGGATGTTCGGTAAGGCAAATGCCGGTAGTAGTTAACCAAAAGAACAGGCATATCCGCCTTTCTGCGGATATGCCTGTTCTTTTGTCATGGTTTTTGAAAAGCAGTAAATTGATTTAGACGGGTCTGACATTAGCCGCACGGAGCTTGCTGCTGTTCTTTGGATCCTGTTCGACATCAAAAGTAACCTTCTGACCCTCGGACAGGGTTTTAAATCCTTCGGCAATAATGCTGGAGAAATGAACAAAAACGTCCTCTCCGCCTTCGTCGTCGGAAATAAATCCAAACCCTTTGCTTTCATTGAACCACTTGACTGTGCCTTGTTTCATGAGATAACCTCCAAAAATTAAATAGTAATATTCTCGTGTAAAAAAATAACATAATCTGACAGGCCATGTAACGAACCATGACTTATCAAATCATGTTAATTAATTCGTACAGCTCAAATATCAGTATATAGTATACCACATTTTTTCAATAAGTAAAGCAAATTATTGATGTATTTTTTAGAATATTTTTTGCAGGATTTTACACCGCCCGTTTAGGCTCATTGCAGAGCTATATTGAGGCAGGCAGGATTACAGAAGCATTCTGTGGAAACAATCAAGGTTTTCTTGCAAAGTTTGATTCAAAAGCATCTCTTGATACCGTCTTACCGGCAATCCCATCTAAAGGCAGCTCTTTATTGTTTGTACTCACGATTTCATCATAAAACTTAAAGGTTGATAAGGGCTTTTCCCCATGCCAATAAGCCACTTTTTTATCAGCATCAATCCCTTGCAAACAAAGCATAGAGTATAATTCCGATTTGCCGGTATAGTACACAGAAATATCAAACGATATACCTGCAAAATTTCTGTTCATATTCCGTCTGAAGAACCCACCAAGCTTTTCGGCATCTGTTGTGAGCCCATTTTTCAACAGCCTTCTGACACTTTTAAATTCGCGGAAATTCAAACACATAAAACGCATACTTTTGTAGAACATTTTGACATTGCGATTGAATTTTCGTTGTACAGTACGGTTGCTGTGAATACTATTCAGCCAAACAGAGACGTTGAATTTATCATAGTCCACATTATCGAGAAAACTCAGCAGCCTTGATGTTATTCGCAAGTCATCCAAATCATCGACAATGATTAGCAGGTCCTGTTTTTGTTTATCGGAAAAATCACATGCAGAAATAGCATCTTTACCGCGAAATACAATATCGCAAACCCTTTCACTTGCACGGCCGTCGTCATTGCCCACAAACCTTTTTGCAAACTCTTCATAATAGGCTTGTTTTTTCCCGGCAATCTTATCAATATTGCGAATCGTATCAACAATTTCGTCCGATGTGTGGCATATCACAGCCGGAATATCATTCAGATCAAGATAGAAGTCCTTATTTCCCCCTCTGTGTAACAGGTATTCATCCTTATCAAACGGGAATAAAATAAGGGGATTGCGTGTTATCAAATAATCAAATAAGATGCCCGAATAGTCGGTAATCAATATATCGACAGCAGCAAGCAATACGTTTGTTTCTATGTCAAGAGGAGCTACATATTCCTTTTGATTGCGCATTAAGTATTTTTCGGACATGTGATGGAGCTTAATCAAAACAGCATACTCATCACCCAAGCCGGATTTTATGCTTTCATAGTGCTTAATTAATATATCCGAATTTTTTACGGGTTTTGTAACCGTTCCCCTCCATGTCGGAGCATACAGAACCAGTTTCTTGCCGTCCGGGATGTTGAGTAATTTACGAACGTCCTCCTTGTTTGCGTGAACAAGCAGATCATTCCTCGGATAGCCCAGTTCAAGAATTTTTCCTTTATATAGCGCATCGCAATAATAAGCCTTAAAAAGCCGTTCTGAGGTAAACCTGTTGGGGCTTACAAAATAATCTGAATCCAACAGGCTTTTGCCTAGGTTATGTGTTTCCCAAATATAATCCGTATCCGATCCGAGAGTTTTCAGCAGTGTCGAATGCCAGGTGTGAATATAAACCTGTTCTTTCTTTTTGATGTAATAGGGCGATAAGGATGAATCGACAACCAAATACCTGCTGGTCTCGGCATATTTCGCATAGTTTTTATAGTCTGAAGGGCTAACGATAATAACCCTCTTATCATTTAGATAGGGAATCACCCTGGGGTTTTGCTTATTGTCTGTAAGGATAACATGTCGAAAATCCCTCATATCAGGATGGTTGTACAAATACCTGAAAATAGCGTATGGGTTTCCGCTAAATTCCTCCCCCCTGAATGAAGCATAAAAAATATGATTTTCAAGCAGCTCTTTATTTTCATAAAACTTCGCAAATTTTCTGGCTTGGCGATTGCTTCTGCCGAGCAACCAGAACAGTAAACCGCCTATTCTTGTATTTTTAATGCAAGGAATCAATCCTTGCTTCATACCCCCGTCTTTGCTCCCGCCCTTTATTGCAGATAATATGAAAAGGTAGAATTTAAGAAATAATCGGTTGCTGAAAAATAAACGCATCATTCCATGATATTTTTTATATTCCGGCTTGTTTTTATAATAGGGATTGCTCCTCCATCCTTTAAAGCGGGTATTGAGATATTTATATGCTGTTCTGATAAAAAGATTTACAAATTTTCTGTCTTTAAAATATCTCAAAGCTCTTAATCTAATAAAAATAATTATTCTGCACTGTTCGGCAAGCGCATCAAAGCAGACTTGCAAACCCCCGTGTTTTTGATAAAAATCCCGAATAATATCAAAAGCCTTAAAAATATCAAAAAATCTGTTATCGTATGTATTAACGGATGACTCCGCCCTGTCCACTTGATAATAATAAAGGGGCTGGTCCACAAATTCCACTTTATTCGCCGCAAGCAAAAGAGGGTAAACCACAGCCGCATCTTCACACAGTCTTAGCGAAGGTATGTGAAAACCATTATCGATTATAAGTGACCTTTTGAAAATTTTATTGCACAGATAAGGCCTGCTATCCAGTATAATAACCGGTTTTTCTACAACCGAGCAGCCGAATGCCGATTTATCAATAATATTCGGTATACGGCTGCCAAGGCGTTCGCTTATCCTATAATAGCGGCAGACTACGGCATCCGAATCGGTTTCAACCGCTTTTTCATAAAGTTTTTGAAACAT
>LSQX01314189.1_pt1 | contig 65671 bp, 62 predicted proteins | sample 654561 | NCBI WGS metagenome assembly LSQX01 (sample SAMN04489861, study PRJNA283612) | anaerobic digester metagenome | isolation source: 4 biogas reactors fed with cattle manure at either 37C or 55C with and... | place: Denmark: Kongens Lyngby | collected 2014
GTCTCACGATAAAGAGCTTTCAGTCGGTCGCCCGTACCCTCATCCCACGTCTTCGCGTCATGAGGGTGCACACCGATTGCCGCGTAGAGCATAGGTTCTTCTATTGAAAGGCGGCAAGCTTCTTGCGAATCTTCTTCATTGCTGGCAGCCATAACAATCCGCGTCACACCGCTCGAGCGGGCGCGCTCCAGCACATCACCTAAATCGTGGGCGAAATCATTATCCTGGACATGTGAGTGTGTATCAAACCAGGTCGTCATGTGAGCAGTTCTTCCAACGATTCGAGTTCTTTTTCGACATCAATGCGCGGAAAGATCGCCTTGCCCCTGCGCACATCCGGATTCACTCTATAAAGGTCACGTTGACGAGCTGATTCCCAAGATATGTAGCTTGCGCCCGACACCGGATCGATCTCAGGAATACCTAGTTGCTCACGGATCAGCGCCGGCGTGCTCGGCATAAAGGGCGAAATCATAACAGATACACGCCGTAGATTGTCAGCGATCGTGTACAGAACAGCCGCCAGACGCGGATGATCTTTCTCATTTTTCGCGAGAATCCACGGCATTGTCTGATCAATGTATTTGTTGCAGCGTTTGATCACTGCCCAAATCGCTTCTAGCGAAAGACTGAATTCAAGATTATCGAGATGTTGCTCCGCACGTTTCAGCTTGTCATCGGCGAACTCATCGAGCTCACTATCGATCGCCGCCTCAACACGTTCTTCGGGCAGTCCTTGCGGGAATGTTTTGACCATCATGGCCACGGTGCGACTCACGAGATTTCCCAGATCGTTGGCGAGATCACTGTTGATGCGCTCAATCAAAGCCTGATTGGAGAAGTTGCCGTCAGAGCCGAAGGGAACCTCACGCAACAGAAAGTAGCGGATGGCATCGACACCGTATTTTTCAACTAGGATGACGGGATCGACGACATTGCCTTTTGATTTTGACATCTTACCGTCTTGCAACAGCAGCCAGCCATGCCCGTAGATGCGTTTCGGGACAGGGAGGTCAAGCGCCATCAGGAGAGCAGGCCAGATCAATGAATGAAACCGCATGATTTCTTTGCCAACAAGATGTATATCCGCAGGCCAGTAGCGATCGAAAAGCGTCATATCATCGGGATAGCCGAGTGCCGTAATATAATTGGACAGCGCGTCTATCCAAACATAGACGACGTGACCGGAGTCAAAAGGCACATGAACGCCCCAGTCAAACGAGGTCCGTGTGACTGCAACATCATCAAGACCGGGCTTCAGGAAGTTATTCATCATTTCGTTGGCACGGGAAACAGGCAACACGACGTCGCCTTCAAGGAAAAGCTCCGTCAGCCTGTCCTGATACTTAGACAACCGGAAAAAATAGCACTCCTCTTCTGTGTGTTCGAGATTACCCCCGCAATCGGGACAATGGTTGTCAGTGACTTGACTGGGTGTCCAAAATGCTTCACACGGCGTGCAATAGAGACCTTCGTAACTTCCCTTATATATGTCTCCCTGATCGTAGAGTTTTTGAACGATCGCCTGGACGGCTTTCACGTGGTGTTCATCCGTCGTCCTGATGAAGCCGTCATACTCAACGTCCAGCAATTTCCACAGCGCTTTGATATCAACTGCCATCGCGTCGACAAAAGCTTGCGGTGTGGTACCGGATTCCTGAGCCTTGCGCTGGATTTTCTGACCGTGTTCATCCATGCCTGTCAGAAAGAAAACATCAACTCCCCGCATTCGCTTGTAACGGGCCATTGCGTCCGCCGCAACGGTCGTATAGGAGTGACCAATATGAAGCTGGCCGCTGGGATAATAAATGGGTGTTGTAATATAGTACGTTTCTTTAGGCATAAAAATCCCCCTGCGCCTCTTAGCGCAACCATAACTCTATCGCACCGCCGTTTAAACACCGGCAGCCATTCGTCTGAGTACAGCAGTACTGCTTATTGTCCGCTGTTTTCTTCTTGTTTAACCATATCATCTCGCAACTCGAGAGTCAGCTGATACAGCTTATTTCGGTCAACACCCGTTTCTTTTGCAACAGCTGAGGCTGCGGAGGACGGTCCAAGTCCGGTCGACTGTCTTTGATCAAGGAGTTGTCTCAATGCTTGGTCCGTATAACCGGATTCTAACGGTTCGCCCGTTCGCGAGTGATATTCATCCAACCCCTCTACGGCAATTGTAAATTCGCCTTTGGGATTCATTGTCTCATAATAGCGATTCGCTTCCACTACCGTAAAGTACAGTAACTCCTCGTAGGGTTTCGTCAACTCACGGGCAATGACGAGTCTTCTTGACTCCATGCCTCCTGTAGCGAGATCCGCCAATGTGCGTCTGATTCGATGGGGTGCCTCATAGAAGACAAGCGTGCGCTGTTCTGTGGCGAGCGCTTGTAGACGAATCTTACGAGCTTTCCCTTTTACAGGTAAAAACCCTTCGAATACAAAACGCGTCGTGTCAAAACCTGATACAGCAATAGCAGACACAAGGGCGGATGGCCCCGGAATCACGGATATGGTGATCTCGTTCTCGATGGCCAGACGAACAAGCTCCTCGCCGGGATCCGAGATGCACGGCATCCCTGCATCGGATATTACGGCTATTGATTTGCCTTCTAGAAGATCGTGAATCAGCATATCGTGGCGCCTATGCATATTTTGCTCAAAATAGCTGATTAGACGGTTCCCCACGCCGAGTGATGATAGCAGGCGCGCCGCTCGGCGTGTGTCTTCTGCTGCGATGTAATCGACACAATTGAGCATTTCTTTTGCCCGCGGACTCATGTCCTTTAGATTGCCAAGTGGTGTGGCGACAAGATAGAGTGTGCCACGAGCAACAACCCCGTCCGGTGAGCCACCGCCGGAGATATCTATTTTAGAAGTGTCGACCACGTCAGCCACCTTAGACCGACAGTTTCAGTATCTCAAGGACATCGTCGCGCTCAAGCGGCTTATATCCAGCTCGGATGATTTGGGTTGTATCCGCCAGCTGTTCAATAGCTTCGGCGGGAATACCGACATCGGACAGAGTCGAAGGCGCGCCGATCGAATTAAAGTAATCGCGTATCGCTTTGAGACCCGCGAGCGCGAGTTCTTCCTCTGTTCTACCATCAGGGTCGATCTCCCAAACACGGACCGCATAGCGAGCGAGCTTGTGTTGGGCTTCTTTTCGCATATAGAAAAGCAGGTTCGGGTGAACAATGGCGAGTCCAGCTCCGTGTGGGATGTCATACCACGCCGAGAGCGCGTGCTCGATTTGATGCGATTGCCAGTCCCCGTCTTTACCAAGTCGGAGCAGGCTATTCAACGCCATTGTCGCATTCCACATCAAATTGGAACGGGCTTGGTAGTCGTTGAGATCAACTAGCGAACGGTCAAGATTGATACGGATATTACGCATTAGTGCTTCAGCGAGTTCGTCAGTCAGGCTGTCATCATCGGGCGGTGAGAAGTATTGCTCAAATACGTGCGACATCATGTCAACAGCGCCGTAGATAACCTGCTCCCGAGGCAAGGTCATTGTGAGCCGTGGGTCAAGTATTGAGAACTGTGGATGTAGCACAGGACTGCCGTAACCTCGCTTCTGATTCCCCGCCCAGTTACTGATGACTGTTCCTGCATTCATCTCACTTCCGGTCGCGGGCATAGTCAAGATAACGCCCAGGGGCAATGCGCAGTCTACTGATTTCCCCTCAACATAAAGATCCTGCCAGAAGTCACCATCGCAAAGAGTGCCTGCGGCAATTGCCTTCGAACAGTCGATTACACTGCCTCCGCCTACCGCGAGAATAAAATCACACGATTCGCGTCTGCAAATCTCAATGCCTTCGTATACTTTTTCCGTACGCGGATTCGGCATGACGCCAGGCAACTCGTAGACTTCTTTTTGGGCGTCCTTGAGAAGTGACATCACCCGATCATGAAGACCCGTTTTTTTGATACTTCCGCCGCCATATACAAAGAGGATTCGGCGCCCGTATGAAGCAAGTTCATCGGGAAGCCGGTCGAGCATCCCTTCTCCGAATAGAATTTTTGTGGGGTTCTGGAAAATAAAATTTTTCATAGATCTTGTCGCAATGCAGACTTTTGTGATGCTGCATCGCAACCTACTCCTTTCATATCGATAGAAAGAAAAGGCTACCTTAGAAAGGCAGCCTTTGTTGGGCTTGTCAGCTATTGCGATCTTACTCTTGCGAGATTGCGTCAACCGGACAAACGGCAACACACGACCCGCAGTCAATGCAGATATCGGGGTCAATAATGTACTGCGTATCTCCCGGAGATATGGCCTCTGTCGGGCATACTTCAGCGCATGATCCACAGCTGATGCATTCATCACTTATAACGTGTGGCATGATAATCCTCCTTTTTACAAGGGAACGCGTATAAATCTTCACGATCCCCAGCTAAACTTACGCAATGATCATAGCATAAAGCAGACGATGTTCACAGATTTAAACGATCTGCCGCGCCTAAATAAACCTGAATCCGGCAATGGTCAATCTACACCTTGCTCTTTACGAGCGGCCGCTTTCCTGCTTGCGCTCGCGGATCTCAGATACGGGATATACCCCATCGTCCTGGTCCCCACCTCTGTCAAGACGAACCCTTACTGTCTCTTGAAGAAGATTGACTTCCACAACAGTGCCAGAGCCGTCCGGCGTAGACACTCGTGCATTTCTTCTTGGAAGTCGTTTTCTTGCTTCGATATAAGCCTCATGCTCATAATTGAGGCAACACATTAGCCTTCCACATGCACCAGAAATCTTGGCAGGGTTTATCGACAAGTTTTGACTTTTTGCCATACGAATGGAAACGGGTTTGAATTCCTGCAGGAATGTGCTGCAACAAAACTCGCGACCGCAGATACCAAGCCCTCCGATCATACACGCCTCATCACGCACACCAATCTGTCTGAGTTCAATCCGTGTCCGGAAAATCGAAGCCAAATCGCGGACGAGTTCCCTAAAGTCAATCCGCACATCAGCTGTGAAGAAAAAAATGATTTTGCGATTGTCGAATCGGTATTCCACCCCCACCAGAGACATGGCAAGCCCATACTCTTCTATTTTTTCTCGTGTGATGACGAATGCCTCATCTTCAAGCAATTTATTTTCTTCGTAATGTCTGAGATCTTCATTGGACGCAACTCGAAGAATGGGTTTGAGCGGAGATTTGGCTGGTCTTTTGGGCAATTCCTGAGGCCAATCAGCTGCGACGCCCATCTCGATGCCTTGAGACGTCTCAACGATTACATGATCTCCACGGCGAATCGTAAGATCACCGGGCGAAAAATGATAAACCCTTCCGCGTCCGTGAAGGCGTACACCAACCATGAGTGCGTATCCCTCATCATCTTCCACTTGCTGGCCATCAGATGACTCAGAAAATTCTTCCCGAAGCACACACACAGGATATCCACCCTCTTCTTCGTCGAAAAAGTCATCTGATTCCTCGTCGAATTCATCATCTTCCTGATCAAAGTCCAACCCTTCGTCAAGTTTATCTTCCGGCTTATCAAGCCATCTGTTGTCATTTCTATTTTCGTTATCTATCACGATATCAACCCATTTCCGGTACACCCCATTGAGAGTCTCTGCCAATTGCAAACCGTTCAGCTAGAGCCATCGTCCAGGAGTAAGTATCAAAACTCAATTATTTATTATGCCATTCTCGCGGCGCATTATTTTTTAATTAAGCGTTACATCACAGCGACAGTCAAAACGCCTGATCTTCCAAGCAAAGAAAAACTCCTTGCGGTACGGTTTCCGCACTAAGGAATGCCCTCATCCCAATGAGCATCCGCCCAATGGAATGATCAAAATTCACATTGCGGGCCAGCGCCTGTCCAGTCTGTTGAACGATCTCAGCCGCTCTTGCAGGATCAGTGTTTGGCACTCTTTTTAGGATAGCATCCAAATCGCTCACCAGATCTCCGTTGATGAGATTTGTTCCGGATAACCCGCTTTTCAACAGCAACAAATCGCGCAAAAATGTTTCAAAAAGACGCAGAATGGTTGCTATGCGATTTTTCTCGTCACGCAAATAGGAAAGACCTTGTGTGAGACAAAAAGTACGGGTTGACTCCGGGAGGCAGATAAATAGCTTAAATGCTTGTCGCCTCAAATCGCGAAATGTGGCATCTCCGGCAATGGCCAGGGCCTGTCCGGGTATACCGTCTGCATAGCGGACCGCGAGATCAGCTGTTTCACCCTCTCCGAACTCCATTTCGCGCAAAATCAGTCGGATATCCTGCTCTTCTCTGCGCCCGAGTTGCACCATGCGTGATCTCGAGAGGATTGTCGGAAGCAATCGATTGGCATCTTCCGTCAATAAAATGAATCTGATGAAATCGGGGTGTTCTTCGAGCGGTTTCAGAATGGCATTCTGCCCTTGTTCATTGAGCGTGTCTGCCTTTACAGCTGAAATGATATAAACACGTTTTCTACTGACTTGCGGGTAGGTGTGAAGTGTCCCGGATATCTGTTCGCGTACGCTTGCAACAGCGATCATCTTTTTGCCTTTAGGCGGTTCGAGATCGATTAGATCATAATGAGAACCGCTCCGGAGCAACCGGCAGGAAGCGCACTCTCCGCAAGCGCCTGAAATCGGATCTGGTTGATCACAAAGGATGGCCGCCGCAAGACGTTGGGCGACAAAGTGTTTACCGGCTCCCTCTTCACCTACGAGCAATACAGGTGCGGGGTCACCGATGACCGACCGTCTGAGCAGCTCTCTGAGAGTCTCCGAACAGGCGATGGAACACAATGAAAGAGGCGATTGCACACGCCCTGCCATTTCAGATTTTTTCAAAATGCTCGACGGGAACAACGAAAACTGTTGCGCCGCCGATGGTGACCTCGACCGGATATGGTACGTACGAAGCGCCCATATTTGAGGGAGGGATGGTGGCATTGATTGCGGCTTTGCGGCTTTTCGAATTCTTGCGAATAATCGAAAGAACTTCTTCCTGGGCTGCATCTTCCACAACCGCCATCAGCGTTGTATTGCCAGACCTGAGGAATCCCCCCGTCGAATGCAGTTTGGTGACACGATGTCCTGCACGGTTGACTTCGGCCATCAGTCTCGGCGAATCATCATCGCTGACAATCGCAAAAATCAATTTCATAATAAATTTCTCCTTACTTGTTCGCGGATGAGTTTTGCTGTCTCTTCCTTGCCGTCCTGCGATTCTATGACAATCACTCGGTCCGGTTCCTCCTGTGCAATCGCGCGAAAACCTGAGCATACGCGCTGTTTGAAAGCTTGCGATTCGACATCGAAACGATCTTTATGGCCGCTATCCTGTCGTCTTTCGAGACGCATATTACGCGCCTCCATACTGAGCTCCAATACAATCGTTAAGTCAGGCTGCGTTTCGCCGATGGCCCATTTATTGAGCGATTGGACCATATCGACAGGCAGACCGCGACCATATCCCTGGTACGCTACTGACGAATCATGGAAACGGTCAGAGATCACCCATATTCCACGCTCCAAGGTCGGTCGAATAACCGTGCGTACGAGTTGCGCACGAGCTGCTTCAAAGAGAAATAACTCGGCCTCCATCGTCATGCCTTGATTGCGCATATCGAGCAATATCCGGCGGATCTCTTCGCCGATCTCCGTTCCGCCAGGTTCTCTTAACAGCACAATCTCAAATCCACGTGACTCAAGATAATCAGCCAGATACCTGATCTGGGTTGTTTTCCCGGATCCATCGATGCCTTCAAATGTAATAAATTTTCCGGCTCGCACTGTTCTGACGCTCCTTAAAAACTCTCTTATGATCACTCACAGGAGTGGCTTCATCTTAGCATAAGGACACAGCGTTCTTCCACTTAGAAGGACAACGGTACTCCGCGCTGGGCGATACCCTCTGCCTCTAACATATTCATATAAATTCTGTGTTCGTCACTAATAATCTCGCCCGGCCAGACAATTGGCATTCCTGGCGGATAAGGCGCGATCGTTTGTGTGGCAATGTTTTTACCAGCGTGTTGCACGAAATCGCGACGTCCAAATAACGATTGCCTCACAGTGAGTTCAAAACCGGCGGGAGCCGACAGCAGTTTGTCGCGTTGGGCTGTGAGACTATCAAGTTTGTCTTGATGCTGTGTGAGGCGTCTTTGGTCCGTCTCAGGTTTGATCGCACGGAGTGTTTCGCTCAAGCGCCTATAGTCTTCCTCCGATTGATCCAAAGCAGGCAAAAAGACGACTCGGTTACTGTCGACAAGCTCAGCATCAATTCCCGCGGAGTCAAGAACACTGAGAAAATGCAGTCGATCCAACCCTGTAGCTGAATAATCGAGAACCAGACGTGTCGGATCAGCGTCCGTAGGGAGAACTCGCCGGTAGTGATCTGGCAGTTTCTCACACAAATCTGCATTTTGTCGGATCAGATATTTAATGCGATCGTGTCCTTCGCAAGCCACCATAGACCTAGCGGCATCTGCGGTAGCCGCTATCAGAAAAGACGGGCTTGACGTCTGGAAAATCTTAACCATCTGCGATACCCGCTCGTGATCGATGCGGTGATTGTCAATCGCTGCGCGCGAAATGTGCAGAAAAGAAGCGGGGGTAAGAGCAGGCAATGTTTTGTGCGCACTCTGACACGTGATGTCCGCTCCCTGTGCAAGCGCTGTCGCAGGCAAAAGATCGGGAGCCGCCGCAAAATGCGCGCCGTGTGCTTCGTCGACAAGAAGAGTCATCCCAAGCCGGTGCGCTGCTTGTGCGATCGGGGCCAAATCGATTGTCCGCCCGTAATAATCAGGCCGTGTCACAAAACATGCTCGCGCTGAGGGATATCTTTCAATAGTCTCAATAAATGACTGAGTGTTCGGCTGACCGTCCGGAAAAGTTTTATCCTCTTCCGAGTCAACAAAAATCGGGATCAGACCCAGTACTGCCACCGCATGGACGGCTGCCATATGAACCGCGCGCGGTATGATAATCTGGTCACCCTCGCGCAACGGACCTGCCATCATAATGAAGATCGACGCCGTTGTCCCGGACGTAATAATCCATGATTCTTTGGCGCCGAAAAATTGTGCGGCAAGCCGATAGGCTTCGAGAACATGTCCCGAAGGCGCGGCAAGATCACCGGTTCCTCCCAGCTCTGTTGTGTCAAGACAAGCAAGTCCCGGCGAAAAAAGGTATGGAAAACCAATGCCCTGTCGATGACCGGGCATGTGAAAAGAAACGCGCCCTATCTGCTGGCACAAAGCCTGCACCAGTGGCGTCATCTCGTGATTGTTGTCTTCGTCAAAATCCATGGCACTCAAGCCACGCGACCTCACGATCAGCTACAGATCGAGTTTTTGGTTGCGTATGCTGTCAATATCGATTTGGATATCTTTTTCAACACGGGTGATATCGCGCATGATATCCTCAACCGTCTCTTCTGCATGAAAAGGGGGAGCGTCCTGTTTGGCACGTCGTCGTTGCGGCCGCTTACTTTTCCCCAATCCTTTTTCATCACCGGCAATGCCCACCGTTGGTTTTACGTCTTTGCGCGCTCCTTCGGGTCGGTCGGGACGGTTGGATTTTGTCTTTGGACGATTCCGATCAAGTTCAGATGATTTCGAAACACCTTGGGGAGCTCGCTGCTCTCGGCTGCCATCACTTTGCGGGCTGACAGGACCTGATCCGTCCCGCTTGCGCGTATCTTGAGGACTTCCTGCTGGCCTGCCAGAACGAGATTTTTTGCCCCCGCTGCGTTTCTGCCGGTTGGGATTGGGTCGCGATTGCGCTCCACTTTGCTTGGGACCGCTCGCATCCGCCGAGTCTCTCGGTTTAACTATCCTTTGTTTGACATGTTTGCGTTGATTGTTCTCTTCGGACATAAGTCACAGTTCCTTTATCGATTGATCACTGACGGTCGGGAAGATCGTCAGGTACACATTTGCTATATTTATAGTTAATCTTAATTGTAGCACGTGTTGACCCCTACACTGTTGCCCGGGCTATAAGTTTATTCACCGCATATGATATGAGCGACCTCAAGAAAAGGACAGTTGCTAAATGAATAAGGGCAGCGATCATCGTCATTATGTGGCACTTGTGGAAAGTCCTCTACGTGTTCCCGGCAGTCAAACCTTGATGATTCGCATTCCGCTTTGAGCACGCCCTCGTCTTTGCTTTTCTTGCTTTTTGGTGAAATCGTCTGTTCTCGGCTTTGTATTGCGGGCGTTGACAGCAAGCGCATGCTCGGTTGTTCAACTGCGACCTTAGAGATTGCGTATTCATACGAGGTGTCGACAACTGCCTGCCGGCGAATAAAAGGGTCATCCGACAAACACAAACGAAGCCGCTCTGAGAAATGGCGATCGAGTTTTTTTAACGTATTGCGAGTTTTAGATTGGGTGAGAGATGATGCCGTTTGCCCTGAATAGGCGGCCAAAACCGTCATTGCAAGACCATAGAGATCTGTTTCCGGACAAAGGTCGCCAAAATAAACCTCATGGGCCGCATAGCCGGCCGTGGCCACACGAGATGTGACTGGAAGCGACGTGTCTCCATCAAGGAAACGAGAACCGGAAAAATCAATCAAGGCGGCTGCGCCCGATGCCGAGATAAGAATATTTTCCGGTGAGAGATCGAGATGTGCGAACGGTTTCCCGGCACACAACATGATCCAGGCAAGCGCCCCCACTATTTTATCAAACCACTGCTCCCATTCGGCTGATGTAATCGTTTTTTGATTGAGTTGCCTCAGTGTAGAACCTTCAAGATATTCGAACAGGAAACAGGACTCCTTTTGAGGCGGATCAATGACATGGAGGGGCAATTGCGATACGCCCTCATTCAAATCAAAATACATCGCGCCTTGCTCTTCGTCGGGTGGACCGGTCACCCCGAGACAGCGGGGGAGGTGTGGTGATCGGATCGAATAGAGCAAGTGGGGGATCCGATGGTCCGTCCATTGAACTGTGGGCTTACAGACCGCTTTCCAACCACCTTCTAACGTGCAGATTTTTGTTTGACGAAGATTATCCATACTTTCCTCGCTTTGAATTATTTCTTTAAACTCAAGTTAGGTTGCGAGCATAAAAAAAGGCCGGTTCAATTCCGGCCTTTTGCGTCATCGTTTTTCAATTTGCCGGTTACCCGAACCTTGATCTCACGCGTTGGCAACCTTTTTTGCCTTTGCGACGGGAGGTTTTTTGCGCATCAGCACCGGCTTGTCTTCACCCCTGACATTCGCGTCCGTAATCACAACCCCACACACATCTTCGCATGATGGAATTTCGTACATAATATCGAGCATCAACCGCTCAATAATAGTACGGAGACCGCGCGCGCCTGTTTTTAGTTCAAGCGCTTCTCTGGCAATTTCGCGAACAGCTTGAGGTTCAAAGGTGAGGTCAACATCATCATACTTAAGAAGTTTTTTGTACTGTTTTAGGAGCGCATTTTTTGGCTCTTGGAGGATGCGGACCAGCGATTCCTCGTCGAGCTCATTAAGCGCGACGACCACCGGCACACGGCCTACGAACTCTGGGATTAGCCCAAATCGCAACAGATCTTCTGGCAAAAGTCGTAAAAACAACTCTTTGTCATCCATCTTGGACGACCCTTCAATCTCCGCTCCAAAGCCGATTGTTTTCCGGCCGATGCGGTCACGAATAATTTTGTCCATACCTGCGAATGCGCCGCCGAGAATAAATAGAATATTCGTCGTGTCGATCTGGATGAATTCCTGGTGCGGATGTTTGCGACCGCCCTGTGGGGGTACGTTCGCGATCGTGCTCTCCAGAATTTTTAAGAGTGCCTGCTGAACACCTTCTCCGCTTACATCACGTGTGATCGAAGGATTGTCGGATCGGCGCGTAATTTTGTCAATTTCGTCGATGTAGATAATGCCCTGCTCGGCAGCCGCAATATCGAAATCGGCATTCTGAATCAATCTTAGGAGAATGTTCTCAACATCTTCACCCACATAGCCCGCTTCCGTCAAGGCTGTCGCATCCGCGATGGCAAAAGGCACATTCAGTATGCGTGCAAGTGTCTGCGCCATAAGCGTCTTACCTGAACCTGATGGGCCGAGAAGCATAATATTGCTTTTGGAGAGTTCTACGTCGTCATCCGTGTCTATAAAATCGGAGAAGACACGCTTGTAATGATTGTAGACGCTAACCGCCAATGTCTTTTTTGCCTCTTCTTGACCGATGACGTATTCGTCCAGCTTGTCTTTGATCTGTTGCGGCGTCAGTAGGTTTACATGCTCAGCGTCAGGACCGCCTCTTGGATATACAGGTGCAGTCTCTCCCGCAAGCATCTCATCGCAGAGCACAACACACTCATTGCAGATATAAACCCCTGGACCTGCGACCAGGCGCTCTACCTGATCTTCAGTTTTTCCGCAAAATGAGCAGTGTAAAGACTTGAATTGATCTTGGTCTTTTCTGTCTGTCATGATTTTCTCCTCCTTTGACCTACGCGCTTATCAACGTTCTTGACACAGGTTAGTCGCGTTTTTCCATGATCTTGTCGACCAGGCCGTATGCAAGCGCTTCCTCCGCCGACAACCACCGATCGCGATCCGTATCGCGCTCAATGACTTCGTATGGCTGACCGGTCTTTTCAGACAAGATACGGTTAAGTCGCTTTTTCAAACTAATAATATGTTCGGCCGCAATCGTAATATCGGTCGCTTGACCCTGCGCGCCACCGCTCGGTTGGTGAATCATCAGCTCGGCATTCGGGAGGGAAAAGCGTTTGCCCGGTGCTCCCGCCGCAACCAGGAATGCACCCATACTGGCAGCTATACCCATGCAAATTGTCTGCACATCCGGCTTAATATATTGCATTGTGTCGTAGATCAGGAAACCTGACGAAATCTCGCCTCCCGGACTGTTGATATAGAACTGAATATCTTTTTCCGGATCTTCTGCCTCAAGAAACAGTAACTGTGCCATCACTAGACTCGCCGTGACATGGTTGACCTCATCGCTCAGAATAACGATCCGCTCTTTCAAAAGGCGTGAGAAAATGTCGTAGGAGCGTTCTCCTCTATTTGTCTGTTCAACAACCATCGGCACGAGACTCATCCCGGCCGGGAAATAATTATCCCTATCTTTCGCGTTCATTGTATCGTTATCCTCTCTGTTATAAAGTCAAAGTGACGTCTTGGCAGTGGTTGCTGTCTTAGTCCTCGTCGTTTTCCTGTTCTTCTTCAGGTTCGGGCGGGACATCAGTTACAACACTCACCTCACGCAGCCAGTCAAGAAGTTTTTTGCCCTCCTGATCGTGGCGGAAATGCTCTAGATCGTGTTCCGTCTTCAGGTACTGCTCGCGGAAAACTTCAACCGAGACACCATTTTTCTCAGCAGTTTCTTGAAGCGCCTCATTAAATTCTTCTTCACTCACTTCGAATCGTTCAATTTCTTTTTCGCGGATCGTTTCAATAACCCAGGCACTTTCGATGAGTTTGCGTGATTTCTTCGCCTGTTCGGTGCGATAATCGTGGATTGTTTTGCCGGAGTACTTCAGGAAATCGGAGAAATTCAACCCATACATCGAGAATTGCTGCTGCTGGCGCTCCATCGCGTTGTCAACCTCATCTTCGACGATCAGATCAGAAAGTTCTATCTGCGAATTAGCAACAATCACATCGATAATATTTTGTTCAAAAGCGCTAGCGGCTTGTTCGCTTTTTTCTTTGGACAAATCGTTTCGGATCTCTTCCCTGTACTCAGCGAGAGTGTCAGCTGTTTCACTGACATCGCGAACGAACTCGTCGTCAACAGCGGGAAGCTCTTTGACGTGGATATCATGAATTTTGACATGAAATATGACATCTTTTCCCGCGAGATCATCGGCATGGTACTCTTCGGGGAAGGTCAGGGGCAAGTCGAATTCATCGCCCGTATTGTGTCCGATTAAGCCATCCTCAAATCCCGGAATAAATGAGTCAGATCCGATCTCAAGCTCGTGACCTGTCGCTGCACCGCCTTCAAAGGCAACGCCATCGAGAAATCCTTCGTAATCGAGCATCACTTTATCGCCATCCTTGGCCGGTCTGTCCGTCACAGGGACGAGCCGGGACACACGTTCGCGCGCCGCCTCAATTTTCTCATCGACATCCTCATCATCGACTTCGACAGGCGGACGATAAGCTTCAACCCCCTCATAGACACCGAGCGTAACCTCAGGTTTCAACGCGACGCTGACTTCAAAAACCAATCCCACATCTCCGCCAATTTCCTTGACATCGAAACGCGGGTCTGAGAATGGGGCAATCTCTTGTTCAGCAAGCGCTTCCTGATAGGCTTTCGGTAACGCGAACTCAAGCGCGTCATCGTACAGCATGCTCTCCCCGTAATGGCGCACTACGATTGGGTAAGGTGCTCGCCCTTTTCGAAAACCGGGAACCTGAAAATGATTGGCATTTTTACGGTGCGCGGCTTGAAGTGATTGTTTGAATTCATCCGGGGTAACTTCCACGGTAAGTACAGCAGTGCGATTATCTTCTGAAACCTTTTTTGACGGCATAATGTCCTCCTTGGTTGATCCATATTTATCAACTGTCGCTCCCTTTTTTGAGGCGGAAATCCACGCGCGACAGTTGCATTTCAATCCACATGATACTATAACACGCATGCCCGTTTTTTAGCTTCCTGTGACACAAGCAACACGTTGCAAATTGATACGTTTTTGAAATCGTGCTATTATTAGTTTGCCTGGAATGTGTGGCGCTCCTGTTTTGGACCACCATTTTTCGAACGGGGAGTCCGGGTCGATGTGGAATACGAGTAAACCTCTCGAGGTAACTTCAAGACCACCGCAGGGCACCCACCTAGCGTACGGCTGGGTATCAAAAGGGAGTGCAGCATTTCAGGTTCTCTATTCTCAAAATACAGAACCCCGTTGCTAGACCGGAGAAAATAACGTGCGTGTATATAATTCGTTGACAAGAAAAAAAGAGACGTTGACGCCACTTGAACCAGACCATTTCAAAATATACGTCTGCGGTCCAACTGTTTATGACTATTTCCATATCGGTAATGCAAGACCGTTTGTCGTATACGATACATTGAGACGGTACCTTCTCTGGCTCGGCAATAAAGTAACTTATGTCCAAAATTTCACGGATATCGATGACAAGGTGATTACTCGCGCACATACGGAAGGCATTACGATAAAAGAACTTGCCGACCGGATGATCGAAGAATATTTTCATGACGCGGACGCGTTAAATATCATGCGCGCGACCATTCATCCACGCGCAACTGAATCGCTTAATGACATCATTGGGTTGATCGAAATACTCGTTGAAAAAGGATTCGCGTATCAAGCGGTTGACGGCCTTTACTTCTCCATCGACGCGTTCCCCAGTTACGGAAAGCTATCAGGCCACAATCTGGAAGATCTGATTGCCGGAGCAAGTGAGCGTGTTGTTGAGTCATTAGGCAAGCGGAACCCGCTTGATTTTGCTTTATGGAAATTCAAGAAGGAAGGCGAACCATTCTGGGCAAGTCCATGGGGCGACGGCCGTCCCGGCTGGCATATCGAATGCTCTGCGATGAGTCTCGCAAACCTGGGACAAACGATTGATATCCATTGCGGTGGAGTCGATCTTACTTTTCCTCACCATGAAAATGAAATTGCCCAAAGCGAGGCAGCAACAGGGAAACCTTTCGTGCGCTATTGGATGCACAACGGTTTCGTAAATATCAATTACGAAAAAATGTCGAAATCAAAAGACAATTTTTTTACGGTTCGTGACCTGGCTTCACTCTACCCCTACCATATTCTCCGTTTTTTCATACTTCAGGCGCACTACCGTATGCCCATCAACTTCTCTGATGATCTGCTGGACGCTGCTGTCACAAGCTGGCAACGTATCACGTCTTGCGTAGAACACCTCGCATTCGTCGCGGGAGCTGGCGAGCAACTATCTGCCAACCCACAAGCGGACTCTGATCTGGAAAAAGAGATCACAACGTGCCGCTATAACTGGCAGGAAGCGATGGACGACGACCTCAACACGGCTGATGCCATAGCCTCCATCTTCGATCTCGTGCGAGCGGCAAACACAGCCGCCGCCGCGGAAGGTATATCGGACGATATACTTCTCAAAGCACGTGAAACGATCATTGAGCTTTGCGAGATACTCGGTCTTGAGCCGGCAAAGATTGAAGAACAAGCCATCCCAAATGAAATTTTCACGCTTGTCAACGCGCGATCACAGGCAAAGGAAGCGCGTGACTTTACTACAGCTGACGCGTTGCGTGACGAAATCGAAGCCAAAGGCTATCGGGTTGAAGACACGCCCCAGGGTGCCCGTATCCTTCCTATCGAATGATTGCATTTGACAAGGAATCGCCCGTGCAAGGGTTTGTCATAGATAACAACATGCCCGGTGACCTGGAGTTGACGGAGTATTCAATCTCAACACTCGCATGGGTCGGTGATGCCGTCTTTGAACTTTTTATCCGGACGCGGCTTGCGTGGGAAAACAAGGAAGCTTCGGGAGCACTCCACAGAAAGGCAACATCGTTCGTCAGCGCAAGAGGTCAGGCTTGCCTGATGGGGTGCCTGCTAACCGAAGATAGCTCCTTCTTGTTGGAAGACAAGGAACGTAATCTCCTCCAACGCGCCCGAAATTTTCATACCGCAAGCACACCTAAAAATGTGGATCTGTCAGATTATCGTCAAGCCACTGCATTTGAGGCTTTGATCGGCTGGTTGTGGCTTTGCGGAAATCAGGAACGCGTTATGGAGCTCATTAAACATGTCCTGCAGGAATCACAAATGAAAGGGCAGACAAATGAATCAACACGATAATGGAAATCGGAACCAGGATGACGAAACCAGACTCGAAGGACGAAATCCCGTCGCGGAAGCCCTCGCTGCCGGGCGTTCCATCAATAGGGTATTTGTGCTCGCAAGTGCGGCAAAAAGTCGTTCGGATAATCTTCTCGCTGATCTCGCAACCCAATGCCGCGATCAGGGCGCGATTGTCAATTATGTGAGCCGAGCCGAACTGGACAACATGGCAACGACGCGAGCCCATCAGGGAATCATCGCGGAAGCAGCTCCCCACGCATATGCAGAACTCGACGACATCCTCGCAGAATGCGCAGAGAAAAAACAAACTCCTTTCCTCCTTCTGCTCGACCAGATACAAGACGCTCACAACCTCGGTTCGATCCTTCGCATTGCAGATGGCGCAGGCGTTACGGCTGTGGTCATCACCAAACGCCGTTCAGTTCCGCTTAACGCCGCTGTCGCAAAAGCCTCGGCGGGAGCCGTGGAGCATGTCGCACTTTGCCGTGTCACGAACCTGACACAGACGATCCTTTCACTCAAGGAAAAGGGATTTTGGGTATTTGGAACATCGGCGCAAGGGGGCACGTGCTATGACCAGGCTGATTATTCAGGAAATATCGCCTTGATCGTCGGGAGCGAAGGTCAGGGTATGTCAAAAAAAATAGCCGAGCACTGTGATTTTCTTTTAACCATCCCGCTATACGGAAAAGTGAACTCTCTCAATGCGGCTGTCGCCTGCGGCATCGTAACTTTTGCCGCCGCTAGAAAAAGGAACCAAACAGACAACTGCGCGAAACCTTGAAACAGCCAACCTTTTCATGCAAAATGGGAATAACAAATGACACGTTTATTTTGAGGGAAAGACGTTCTCCCGAGGTGATACACATGAAGTCCGGCAAACAACAGATAAAACAGTTGAAGCGTTCCAAGCGCTCAGTTGCTCTATCGCTTGCGCTCGTGCTGACAATCTTTCTGACAGCATGCGCTTCTATCCCGGATTCAGACCGCAATCCCGCAATCAGTGTTAACACAGACCTTATCATCCGCCCCCAGAACGACAAAATCCTAAGGCAAGATGAATGGGTAAGAATGCTTACGCTCGCAATCAGTAACCCAGACAAACGCTGTTCTGTTTGGGAATCAATCCCTGCAAGCCAACGCGCTGAAATAACACAGGCGGATTTCTTCCGTTACATGTCTTTTTTGAGTGACTGTCTGCCGGGTACCATTACATCGTTTTCACTTGCGACAACAGAAGAAAGCGAAACCATCCGCAAACTCGCAGCTAAATCAGAGAAGCAACTCATTCCCAAACCTGCCCAAACGTCTATTTGGTGGATTAAGGCCAGGACTTCCGATCTTCGTGACTTTCGATTCGCTGTCCCCGTCACTCTCGATGACAACGGAATACCTCATTTTTCGATAACATGGTTACACAAGCAGGCTGCGCTTAATGACTATATTGTGCTCTACCTTAACGCGCTAGAATTGCGCTCGGAGAACGCTTTGAAGCCTCTGCTCAGCCAGGGCGTGCAGATCCGATCCAGAGCGCAACAGGTAGCGATCGACCGACGTGTCAGTGCCTTGACTGCCTACTACCGTAATCATATCAATCTCGGAAAAGGCAGATACCGTTGCGTTGTGATGATGCCTGGCCATGCAGTGATTGAAGAGCAACTACTTTCGGCTGATCCGGGAACCGAAAAAACGCGTTCCGTGGTCTTTACTGAAACAGAAGGACTTTTCCGTGTAGAAGAGAAAATCGCTCAAAGTTTGACGCTTCCCGATGGGGTCTTTTTCTTCAATAACCAGTCACTGTTTAGCTCGAACCTCAAGGATGCCGTAATCACATCAGACAAAGTGTTACCTATCCTTGGCATCCCCCTTGATCTCACGGTTACCGGCCAAAACGAACGAGGTGAATCAATCTTCCGTGCAGTATGGCCGGGATTGGTAGTCGAGGCTTCGGGCTACTGTGATCCCCATACGTTGATCTTCGACGGATATCTCAGACAAATTTCCGTCTCCTATACCCGTTTTATCACGGGATCGGGGCTTAAGCCGGGTGATTCGCTCTATGAGCTTTACGCGCGCTATCCATTCGCGAGAGAAAGCGGATATCTTATCACCAGGTTGGAGGATGGTTTGAAGAAAACGCTCGCCATCCAGGTCGAATCCGATACAATTGTTCAATTGACGATTATTCTCGACTCCTGATCTTATGCTCGCTTTCTGAAGCGGTTCGCGTGAAAATGCCCTTGACAATCGCCATATCCGGACGATAGTATAGGTAAGCCGTATGCGCCTGTAGCTCAATTGGATAGAGCGTCTGACTACGGATCAGAAGGTTCCGGATTCAAGTTCTGGCAGGCGCGCCATAAAAAAAGCCTTGGAGCATTTGTGTTCCAGGGCTTTTTTATTACAGACAGAGCATTCGTGGCAAAACAAACGCCACGTTTATGCCTTGCGAATTTTCTTATTAAGGTAAACAAAGAATTCTTTAATTTTTCGTCCTATCCAGGCGAACAGATCAATAATGAGTCACATAAGGGCTCCTTTCCTGTTTCATGATGAAATGAGTATATAGGAAACTCTGGCGGCTGTTAGGATCGACGGATACCGTTATACTATCGTACAATAATAAAGACATTACTATTGAAAGGCTGGTTATAACATGATGAGACGAAAAGACAGAGAAATGGATGATCGTTTCGCGTTGCAAGTTGTCGACGAATGTGCCTTTGCCGTCATGAGTGTGGTCCTCGCCGACGGACAGCCGTACGGTATTCCGCTTTCGATCGCCCGAATCGACAATACCATTTATTTCCACTGTGCTCGGGAAGGAAAAAAACTCGATGCATTGCTCCATAACCCTCGCGTTTCCATCGCATGTGTCAGCAATGTCCAGCCGCTCAAAGACCAGTTCACAACGGAATATGAATCGGCCATCGTCAGCGGAACAGCCACGCGTGTCTGTGAGGATGCTGAGAAGATAGTGGCGCTCAGAGCGATCGGCACCCGTTACACACCGGACAATATGAGCCGCTTTGATGACGCCATTGCCCAAAGTCTGCAACGGACCGATGTATGGAAAATTGAGATTGAAGCAATCACAGGTAAACGGAAAAAATACGATGCCCAAGGCAATGAACTCAAATACGGCCGTACATTGTAAAGAGTAAATTCCCGATACATCATAGCCTACCAACCCTCCCTAATAAAAATACCTATCATCTCCTCACTCCTCGTAGCGGGTCCTATTCTGTTGCTCTTGCGTCAGAACTTATGTTCGTGTTAAACTAAATAGGAACAATCGTTCTTTTGTGAGGCAGAGAATGGAACGCACATATATTACGGTCATTGCACAAGTAACCCTTGAGGGCGATATCTTCCCTAGGAAACTCCGTTTCAAAGACGGTCGGGAGGTCGCCATAAGCCGGCGCCTTCAAACACCCCTTCGCAACACCGCGAAAGACGGATCAGAGGCGTGGCGCTTTGTCTGCCTGATCGAAGCCAGGCCAGTGACGCTATTTTACGATGCGATCGCGCACCGCTGGTGGATCAACTCACCGAAACTGTAGCGAAGATCAGAAGGAGGTCACATTCGTTGAAAGACCGTGTCATTTTGCACGTCGATCAGAATTCTTTTTATGCCAGCGTCGAGATGCTGCGACGTCCGGCGCTAAAAACCGTGCCGTGCGCCGTTGCCGGTGACCCGGTCAACCGGCACGGTATTGTTCTGGCAAAAAACCAGCTTGCAAAACAAGCCGGAGTTAAAACAGGTGAGGCCATTTGGCTATCTCGGCAAAAATGTCCCGACCTCGTCCTCATCCCTCCCGACTACAGCCGCTACCTCTACTACAGCCGGATTGCGCGTGAACTTTATAACGAGTACACAGACCGGGTCGAAGCATTCGGGATTGACGAATGCTGGCTGGATCTTACCGGCTGTCCCAACGACGACGGCTTCGCGGTCGCCGAAATAATCCGTGAACGAATCAAAAATGAATTGGGGCTGACGGTAAGTGTCGGCGTCAGCTGGAATAAAATTTATGCCAAGCTCGGGAGCGACCTTCGGAAACCCGATGCCACTACTGTCATCTCGCGCTCAAACTATCAAGATGTTGTGTATCCTCTGCCTTCGGAAGATCTGCTCTATGTCGGCCCGGCGACTTCGCGAAAACTTCGCCGGATCGGCGTTAGGACGATCGGCGGGCTTGTCAAAGTTGGACCGGAGTTCCTGCGCGTTCTCTTCGGAGTGGTCGGACTCAGCCTTTACGCATTTGCCGCCGGACTCGACACGTCGCAGGTCGCAAAGTCAGGCAGGGAAGTTCCTGTCAAATCAATCGGCAATTCAATCACGGCCCGCCATGATCTTCACACAGAGCGGGACATCAAGGCCGTCACCTACATGCTGGCAGAATCAGTCTCAAGCAGACTCCGGATTTCAGGTATGGCTGCACGCACTGTTCAGATCAGCATGCGTGACTACGAACTCCACAACTTCGAGCGTCAGGCACCGCTCCGATTTGCGACGCAGCTTTGCGCCGAGATCGCTCCCGAAGCATTTAGGCTCATCATGGATAACTTCCAGAAAGGCCAATGGATCCGAAGCCTGGGTGTCCGGGCATGCAACCTAGTTCAGGCCTCAAAACTCAACCAGCAATCGTTTCTTGAAGACGAAAAACACAGAGAGGCAACTTTGCGCCTCGAAGAAACCATTGATACGCTCCGCGGGCGCTATGGAGGCCTATCCGTCAGACGCGGCATCTCACTTGCTGACCGATCGCTCACCGAGCATGACATCCGAAAAGAAAATGTCATTCATCCCGTGGGATTTTTCGGACCATGAGCAGACCCGTCTTTGTGTGTGTTCTTCTAGAGATGGGAGCTTCGGGCGCCCGTCATCCCCTCAGAATCACCTGGGAGGACGGTGTCTATTATGAAATCACACATTCAAATTTCGTAGGGCGCCGAGCCGCCCGCTCGGCAGGATCCGGCGAGTGTTGGATTTGCCGGATCGCCGATAAGGACGTGCCTCTCTATTACTCGCCGCTTACAGGCCGCTGGTGGATGGACGGCAAAGGTGACGGAGAGCCGGCACCGACACCGGAGCCTTACCGCCGTGTGAAAGACCGCAATTACACTCCTCCGGAGAAATAGAACACTCTGGCCCCATAAATAATCCCCTGTTATGAGATAATAAACGGGATCCTTAAGGGGGGGTGACTACTATGTTAAAGCAAAAGACCTTCCGAACATACAAAGAACAGATCGAATTTATGCGGAGTCGCGGCATTGAAATTACAGACGAGAAACGAGCGATAGAAACACTCAGCACTTTTTCCTACTACTCACTCGTCAATCTCAATAAACATCTCTACGGAGGGCTGAACCGGCGTGAATTCACCGGCAATCCGTCAATAATGGATCTGCAACTTGCACACATGGTGAACATGAATTTCTACCAGGTCGTTCTCAAAGGGATCCTCTACGTAGAAGCTTCTTTCAAGACCAAACTTGCCTATCTGATCTCTCGAAAATTTGGATCCGTCAGCGGCGACGATATCACCGACCCAAATGCCAACTATTTTTACCGAGGCTATTACGACTCGTCGAGCAGTCTCACGAATAGCATATTGAGCACACTTCAGAATAAACTCAGATACCTTGAGTCTTCTGCCAACGAGAATTCTTATTCACGCGAATTTCTCGCCGACAACAAACAATTACCCCCATGGATCTTCATCCATGACGTCGAGTTCGGTCTCGCGATCCAGTGGTACAACATCTTGCGTGAACTCGACAAAGACGAGATCTGCGACAAAATGATGTGGGGAGAGATCGGTAAAAGACCCGATGACATCCCAGTCACGCTGGCAAAAGAATTCCTCACCTCCGCGCTTGAGACTCTCCGGGTATACCGCAATACAATTGCGCACGGTGAACGTGTTTTTTCAAGTGAAATGCTGTGTTCCCTGCCTGAAGAGCCGTTGTTCGCTATCCTGCCGGATGGCACGCTCACGCTCGATGAATACAAGGCAGGTGTCGGTACCAATGATCCCTATGCCTGTCTGATCGCCATCATTCTGTTTATCCACGATCCCGTTCTGATGTTGAGCTTTCTCACAGAACTGCAGTCACAACTCGATTTTGCACGTTTGATGCAACAGACAATGGCTCCTGGCGCGCTGGACGTCTACAGGATCCTCGGAATACCGCCTTACACGATGGAAAGGCTAATCCAGCTAAGCCACGAGCGCTTTGGAGACGTCTCGCGCAGCTATTTCAAGCTGACCGAGCATCCGCAAGATCACGGCATATACGCTGAATAAACCGGCTCCGATCAGCCGAGCGTAATATCCAGAATCATCATGATGATAAAACCAATGATAAGCGCATAGCTTGCGATGCGTTCGTTGCCCCCGCCGCTCGTCTCGGGGATAACTTCATCGACGATGACAAATAGCATCGCACCTGCCGCAAGGGCAAGGACAAAGGGGAGCGCCGGGCTAAACAACCGCACAAGGCCAAACCCAAGGAATGCCATGACCGGCTCAACCAAACCGGTGAGCGCGGCAATCAGGAAAGCCTTTTTTGCGCTGTATTTTTCGCGCATCAACGCAACGGCAACGGCCAGTCCTTCGGGGAAATTCTGAAGACCTATTCCTATTGCAACCGAGAGTCCGTGGGAAATATTGTTGGACCCAAAAGCAACACCAACCGCCATACCTTCGGGAATATTATGAATCGTAATCGCAATGACAAAAAGCCAAATCCTCTTGAGCGAATCACTCGGAACACCCTCATGATGTTTGCTAAGCAAATGTTCGTGCGGTGCGAAATAGTCAATGACGTCAATCATGAGGGCGCCGACAAATATACCTGCTGCGGTAACCAAGACAGCGACTAAATGCCCGCCGCCAAACTCAATGCTTGGTAGAATCAGAGAGAAACACGTCGCTGCGAGCATGATGCCTGCCGCAAATCCGAGCATGGCATCAAGCCATTTACGTGAAACATTTTTTGCGAAAAGCGCCGGAATGGCGCCGATTCCCGTCATAACACCGGGCAAAATCAGGCCAGCCGCGATCAACCAATTAGAAGGCATATCATATCTCCTTTAACGTTTGGATTATCTTACCATGACATGCAGGTGCTTTGCGTCAGATCTATCCTAACTCTATTGTTAATTCGCACTATTACAAGATTCACTCACCAGGATTCCAACACATCACCATAAGCAGAATACCGATCTTTGTTGGTAGCGGCTACAAAGCAAATCACTTTTATCTCCGCAGCCCTGAGCGATTTCGCAGCTTCTGCAAGTGTTGCACCCGTCGTCAGCACATCGTCTAATAAAAGCACGGTTCGCCCCGCAAGCGTCTCCAGGACAGGCAACGACTCGTTGATATCAAACGCTCCTCTCAAATGCTGATATCTCTCCACAGCTGAATGTGCTTCGCTTTGTCGACTTGTATCAACTGTGCGAATCAGCAAATCTTCGACAACGGGAATAGAAAGCTTGTCAGACATGATTTGCGCGAGAAGCGTTGCCTGATTGTATCCGCGGTCTGCCAATCTTTTTTTATGGAGGGGTACCGGGATAACAGCATCGAAACTGAGATGCCTGCGACACACTGTCATGGCGAGCAGAGGCCCGATGGCCCGCGCCCGGTCGGTTCGTCCGGAAAATTTCATCGAGATGAGCATGTTGGACATGGGCTCACGATAAAAAAAGGTTGCATAAAGAGGAACGTCTTCTTCCCATGAAACTTTCTCTTTATCCATTCGGAAGGGAAGCTTCGAAAGACAGTTAGAACAGACAAACGGTGAGGGCAAGGGCGGTTGAATGGGTTGATCACAGACCGCACAATAGGGAACATAATAGATTTGCTCAAACCCATCCCGCGCGAGCAACCATAAGTCCCGAAATAAATCTCTATGTTGTATGGGAAAGCTCCAGGAGCCATTGGCGAAGTATTCCACGCCGCTCGTTGGCTTCATTGTTTCGAAGCATCATGCTAAGCGTGCGCCGCCGCGTCAAGATAAACAAACGTGCTTTGGCTCTTGTCACGCCTGTATAAAGCAGGTTGCGTGTTAGGAATGACGGGGCGCCCGCGGGAATAACGAGAATTTCCACAGCATATTCCGATCCTTGAGACTTATGAATTGTCGTCGCGAACGCAAGATCGAGGTCGTCAAGATCTTGACCCGCGATTAGGGCGACACGTTCTTCTTCAAAGAGTACCGTCACACTTTTCCCACTTACGCTAATCGATTGAACAATCCCCGTCTCGCCATTCATGACGCCCTGTCCTTTGCGGCCTGTCACGGGAATGGTCCACTCGAGGTCATAGTTGTTGCGCGTCTGCATCACTTTGTCTCCGGTTGTTATTTTATAGCCGTGACTTTCGATGGCATGAAAAATTTCTCCGTGAGCCAATCTCTGAAGGCTACGATTTAATTCAATAACTCCTGCCGTCCCTCGGCGAAAGGCCGACAGAACTTGTGCTCCGTAAATGCCATCCGTCTGATAATAATTAGGCAATACGTCGCGACAGAGTTTTACAACTCCGTCATGCATCGCGACCTCGTCGTCACAGTCAATGAATACAAAGTCAGATTCTAGCGATTGTTCGAGCACGAGCGGCTCACCTTTTAAGATGCGATGTGCATTCGTGTTGATCAATTTATGTGATTCTTGCCGATAAATTTCTGTGAGTCGTGTGTGGGCAATATAAGGCACTTGGAGAATATCGCGCAGCACCTGCCCAGGACCGATCGACGGAAGCTGATCGGCATCACCGATCAACAGGATACGCATTCCCGGCCGGGCAGCAGTCATGAGGTTCGCGAAAAGAAATAGATCGATCATGGAGCACTCGTCAACGATAAGTGTATCGCACGTGATGGGTTGCGCGGATAACCAGAATGACGCGTCGGGGATACTATCATCGCTCACTTGAAGTGATAGAAGCCGATGGAGCGTTTGCGCCTGCATATGTGAAACTTCAGAAAGTCGTCGGGCAGCTCGTCCCGTCGGAGCCGCAAGACTTACGCTTTCACCCTTTTGTCTCAGAATACGTGTCAGCAAACGGACAATGGTTGTTTTTCCTGTCCCCGGACCTCCTGTCAAAACAGACAATGGCTTGGTCAAGGCCATTACGAGCGCTTCTATCTGCTCTTCTCCGGGTGTAAACTCTTCTTCGCTCGCAATGGCATCCACTTCTCGAACAGCCTCTTGTTCGCTCAAAAGATGTTTAGAGGAAATTGCGTTTGAAAGCACACGAATACGTCGAGCCAACGACTGTTCAATCACGGCTGTATCACGGAGCGCAATCAGACAGTCAGACAACGGCATCGCGGCTGACTGTTTACTGCCGCCGGTTTCGATCCCGGTCGTCTCGACGACATCCTGTGGTAAGTCATTAAGGACACTCTCCTCGATCATCGATTTAACAGCGGTTGCCCACTTGCCATCTGCAATCGGAACCGAAGACGGAGAGGAAACATCTCCCGAGTCTTCACGGTAGTCCGAAGACAGTTGAACCTTTTGTCTGCCATCCTTGCCGGCCATCCCCAGTACCGATACAAGGCTGCCCTCTTTAAGCAGGCCGGCGACTGCCGCTTCAATCTTTAGCGCATCAACCCCAAGAGGTCCAGTGAGGGCATTTACAACTCCTCCGACTGATTCTATTGTGTTTCCATCTCTATAAAGCGACTGACTCATCGCAAATAAAACCGCGCTTCGAAGCCGCGCGGGATGATCGCCTCCCATGCCGAGTTCTGTTGAGATCCGGTCCGCCGTCCGGAAACCAATACCCGAGATCTTCTCAGCGAGCGCGAAAGGGTTGTCGCGAATCACCTGTTCCGCGCCGATTCCGAATACCTTGTATATCCGTTGAATACGAGCAGGCCCGATGCCATGCGGCACAAGCAGAAGCAGGAGATCCTGGTAAGCACGATCTTCATAAAGTTGTCGGCTAAAGTCATGCGCTTTTTTCGCGCCGATTCCGCGAAGCTTTGCGACGCGTTCGGGCTCGAGCCTCATCACGGTCAATGTGTCATCTCCGAAAGCACCGACTAGTTTTTTTGCCGTTGCCTCACCGATTCCCTTGATCGCGCCTGACGCCAGATAACTCTCGATTCTGTCGCGCCCATGCAGCTCCTCTTTATTGATCGAGTGCATGACGATTTGAGGCCCGTACGACGGATGATCCTTTATGATGCCTGAACCTGTGACTGTATCGCCTGCCGCGATGTGTGGCATTGAACCGACAATCGTCAACTCCTCGGATTGCCCCTCCACTTCAATGACAGAGTAGCCGTTGTCATCATTACGGTAGACGACACGAGAAACAGTGCCTGAAAATGTAACAAGCTTGCCAAAAGCTGATGTGCCGTCGATATCGTGAGCCTGTTTTTCAGCCACTCATTTTCTCCCTCAATTGGCCTGACCGCACGCCCCGCAAACTCAATCTGATAAGAGTGACTCAACAGCGTCGAGCCGTTCCCATGGAAGATCCAGTTCAGGGCGGCCGAAATGACCGTAATTGCTTATTTGCGTGTAAATCGGACGTAACAGATCAAAGCGATCGATAATTGCGTCCGGACGAAGATCAAATGTCCTTGTGACAAGCGTGCTCAGCGCCTCGTCCGAATGCCGGACACCTGTCCCAAATGTTGTCACTGTAACCGAAACTGGATGCGCTATGCCAATGACATAAGCAAGTTGAACTTCGCACTGACTGCATAATCCGGCAGCGACAAGATTTTTCGCGATATGTCGCGCCGCGTAGGAGCCCGTTCGATCAACTTTTGTCGGATCTTTGCCGGAAAATGCACCACCCCCGTGGCGAGCGAACCCGCCATACGTATCACAAATAATCTTGCGTCCGGTGAGGCCCGTATCGCCTTGGGGGCCGCCGATAACGAAACGGCCCGTTGGATTGATGCGAATCTTCGTGTCACTGTCAAACAGATCACCTGCGAGAATCGGGTAGATAACCGCATCTTCTATCTCTTCATGGATCTGTTCCTGAGTTGCGTCCGCACTGTGCTGAGCAGAGATGACGACTGTATCAATATGGACCGGTCGTTCACCTTCATAGCGAATCGTCACCTGTGACTTTCCGTCTGGATAAAGCGATGGCGTATGCCCGCTTTTACGCGCTTCTGCAAGCCGGCGCGTCAGTCTGTGAGCCAGTGTGATCGGAAGTGGCATGTATTCAGGCGTGTCCTTATTCGCAAATCCAAACATCATTCCCTGATCACCTGCACCCGTACTGTGTCCACCGCTCCCGCGCACCTCAAGGGAGCAATCAACTCCCAAGGCAATATCGGACGACTGCTCGTCAATCGATGTCAGCACCGCGCACGAATCGGCATCAAAGCCGATGTGATTCCCTGTATACCCGATATGCTTGAGTGTTTCACGGACAATCAGCGGAATATCGACATAGGCTGTCGTCGTAATTTCGCCCATCACGAAAACAAGGCCGGTCGTCGCCACTGCTTCACAGGCAACACGAGCACAGGGATCATGGCCGATCAAAGCATCGAGGACAGCATCTGCGATCTGGTCGCAAACTTTGTCGGGGTGACCTTCGGTAACAGACTCAGAGGTAAAGAGCCACGAATTATTTGTTGAACCAAACATATTATTCTCCTGTAGTTTTATTTTCCTGAGATCGTCCAGATGGCCTGACTATGAAAAAACCTCCGAGAGGAGGCCGTTCAAGTACCTCATCTCTCAGACACTTCAGTCCGCAGGAATTGGCACCGCTGCATGACCGCGGTTGCCGGGTTTCACAGGGCCAGTCCCTCCACCTCTCAAGATAAGTCAATATTCAATTTTATTTACTATACCACAACACAATTATTTTTTACTTTTCACGGATCATCGCATGCGTGTTTATCCGCCAAAACGACATACCCTGGCCACTGTTGTCGTTAGCTTCTATCCCTGTTGCGAGTCGACCCTTTTACGATAAGATCCGGTGATAAAGCAACAAAAAAGGGGGGAGACGGGCACGCCCAAAATCATTACACATGAAACCAGTAGTTTTATTGATGGACGATCAATCCGATTTTCCCGAACGGATGGCGAGGCAGCTTCACGAGCTTGCCGGACAAACATATGATGTTATCGCCATTTCGGATGATCTGTTGTCTGAGGCGAATTCCCATGTTCTCTCTGACAATGCAACTGTCGCTATTATGCCTTTATCGTGGAAAAGTCGTTTGCCTATACAGCACTTCCGTGTGAACCATAGTTGTCTTTTCTGGGATGAACCGCCTCTGCCCGGCCAATCGCTAAATCCTCACAATCATGATGACGTTTTCGTCTCACGCTATGCTGGCGCGCGCCGCCTTGACTTTACGATACGAGACCACCTGGCCGACCAGATTCCTTTCAACAAAACCGAAATACCAATTGACAACCGGATGGGTATCCATCTTTCATTTTCGCAAGCTGTCAGTATGCGCACAACGCGCTACATCCTGAATCGAGAGATGTCTCATGGACGTACCGTCATCTATCTCCCTGTCAAGCCACTCTATTCAATCTCTGAGTCATTCCGTCGAGGCCCGGGAGATACGCTCGGCGAACTTTTTTGCCGCATTTCATCCGGGGATTTACCCGGCTGCGACGACCTGGGTTCTCTATTGTATTTGCATGAACGCGGGTACTATACCTTCAGACTCCCCGAACGCGCCGATGATCTTATCGCGTGCAATACAGAGTATTTAAGACAGCTCGCTCATCTTCTGCGTGCCTACACACGTTCGAGGCCGGAACCAGCCACTGCTTGGATCGATGCGAGCGGACTTGTTCTCGACAAACTCCTCTCAATGGCAGTATTGTGTGACTTTATCTACGTCGACGCGCCGGAGGAAGAGACTTGCGCAGCACATATTGCGCGGCGTGAGCTCGGTCTTTTTCTGGCTCGTCTGCCGAATAGTTGCGCTATTCTCGAACTCCCGGGCAAGGACAGAAAACTGACAGCCTCCCTACCTCAAACTGTCGGTCAGGATATTTGCCGTGCTTCCGGGTTATAAGGAGAAACAGACTTGGATCCGGCGTATAGCCGACCATCTTGAACCCGGCGCCGAACCGTCAGACGAAGAGCTCAAGCGTATCATCGCGGCCGAGGTGTCGATACGGACGCAAGGATCTCCCCTTACTGTCTCAGAAAAATCTCTCCTTATTCGTCATCTGTTCGATGCCATGCGCGGCCTCGACATCCTGCAACCGCTTCTCGACGAACCTGACATTACAGAGATCATGGTTAACAGTCCCAGCGAGATTTACATCGAGCGAGAAGGACGAATCGAAAAAACAGATCTTTCCTTTGACTCATCCGCCCATCTCACCCACGTGATCAGCCGCTATTTCGGGAGAGCCAACAAGCTTGTTCATGAGCGATCGCCGATCGCTGATATGCGTCTACATGACGGTTCACGTGTTCACACCATACTGCCTCCGGCCGCGCCAAACGGACCCGTGCTTTCAATCCGACGCTTCACGGGAATCCGACCGGTCATGGAAGCGTTAGTTGAAAACCATACACTGCCTCAGCGGGAAGCTATCTTTCTCATGGAAGCTGTCCAAAACAGAAAAAACATTTTCATAAGTGGGGGAACCGCGTCTGGAAAAACAACGTTTCTCAATGCCCTCGCCGCATTTATTCCCCAAAATGAACGTGTCGTTACTGTCGAAGACGCAGCGGAACTCGATTTGACGGGCAAGCATAATCTGGTCCGTCTTGAAGCGCGCGCTGCGGCCGTTGACGGAGGGGGAAGCATCTCGCTCTCCGATCTCATCCATTCGTCTTTACGTCTTCGGCCTGACCGTGTCATTGTCGGCGAAGTCCGTGGGATTGAAGCGTACGATATGATCCAGGCAATGCAGACGGGACACCCTGGCTCCATGTCAACCGGCCACGGCAACAGTACATGGGAAATGCTAGACCGTCTCTCACTGCTCCTTATGACAGCCTCTCAACTGCCCTGGGAAGCCTGCAGACGCATGGTCTCATCCTCCATTGATCTTATGATCCATCTTGTCCGGCAGCCCGACGGACGGCGTCTCGTCGCGGAAATAAGCTCCGTTGTCGGTTTCGAAGACGATCGTTTTCAACTCCATACACATTACCGCGCTCCACATCTGCCCTCAACAGAACACGCACAACGAGTACCGGAAATTCTGGACAGAAAAAATGTCGATAAACCCCATGAAACTCGTAGAAAAACACCCCATATTTATGCGACCAACCTGGGACGCCTGCAAAACAAACCGTCCTCAAATTCCCGCAAAGACCTGCTTAAAGGAGACCTACATGATTGATAAAAAAAGGAAATATCCGGTTGTAGAACATGCCCGACACAAGCGCCATTTTGTACTTGAACACGGTCAACAAAGGAAAAGAAAAATTCCGGCAGGACGCGTGATACGTCACAAATGGCTTTCTGTCATTCAATGGATTGTCTTGTCAATCATACCCGCGCGACTAGCATCCATCGCGTTTCTGGGTGATTCCTCTTCCAGCTGGTTGCTGACAGCACCAGGGACTCTCCTGCTCGGGATCGGACTGGCACGTCTCTTTCGCCTGCGCGAAGGGAGAATGCTCTTCATCCAGTACCAGCACTTATTGGGCTTTCTTTCGACAAGACTTTCCGCAGGCGTTCCACTCGAGGCTGCGCTGGTGGAATCCGTAAATCCACTCAAGGAACAGATGGGAAGTCACAACCTGATCGTTCGGTCACTTCTAAGACTTAGAAAAAATCTTGAAGCTCAGATGTCGCTGAATGAAGCACTGTCTACCTTTGCACGCGAAGTCAACCTGCCCGTCTGCAGCCGCGATTTCACCATGCTGATCTTGCTGGCCAGAATGGGTGGCAGGATCGACATTTTTGTTCGTCAGAGTCATCACGATCTATCCGCTCAAATCAACACACAAAATGAAGTCGCCAACGAGCGACGGGGAAATGCAAGTGAGGCGCTCATTCTCTCGATTATCCCATTCTTTATGGCAAGATTTATCCTAAGCGGCGCATCAGAATATAGCCAACCCCTGCACGACAATCAAGCAATGATCATGCCACTGGGAATCCTTTATCTCGCGGCAATGTTGGCATTTTTTATTTTGCTGCTACTTCTAGCTCCCGAAAAGGCAACTGCTAAGAAAAACAAAAAAATAAAGAAACAACGATCCTTGTTTGAGGGAGCCCGGGATTTGGGTGTGGGCCCCTTATTATCGCGGTTGTATCTAGATTGGTTGCCCGGACAAATCGGGATTACTGTGTCTTCTGCTGTCCGCCTTCTGACAGATGATCTAGAGAATGCGTGGATGGATTATATGGCACGAAAAACACGTGACCTATTGTGTGGTCTCTTGCTCGCCGTTCTATTCGCGTTATCTGGTCAGATCTCATGGTTCGTGATTGCGATGACACCGTTTTCTTTTTCGACACTTCGTGATATCGATCTTTGCAGTAAAGCATCCAAGCGAAAGGAGCATTATCGTTTCTACTATCCATCTGTGGTGAATTCACTCTACATCCTTATGGAAAGCGGACTAACACTGGATCGATCCCTCCGGATGGTGGCGCATGTCAACCTCGCGAATACAATTCCCGACAACCCCGTAACCGCTGACTTAAACCGCGCTGCACTTCATCTGGAGACAGGGTCTAACAGTATTATGGCAGCAAGCCGACTGGCCGAACGATGCCCTCTCCCCGAGGTTCAGGCTGCTTTACGACTCATGGCCCGCTATGAACGTGAGGGAGGACGGGAAATATTGGAGCTAATCCGCATGCAGGCAGACCGGAGCCGCCAGCTCTATCGGGACGCAATGAGAGGAAGAGCCGAACAGCGATCACTTCTCTATGTAGTTCCCATGGCAATCGATCTGCTTGTCGTCATGGCAACCGTTATTCTGCCCGCTATCGTAAGCATGCAGTTTTATGTGTAGCCCTGCCCTGCCACCCGTCAATTTCGCTAACGGCGCAAGCTGACGACAAAAGCAAAAGCATCTCTTGACGGGCACTTCAGCAGATAATTAAACCATAATCCAGGGACAAGGGAGCCCTGATGAAAGGAAACTGATATGAAGAAAAAACAAACGCAAAACAGGCTGGCTTGGGATGGCTTTGGCACTCTTGAAGTCATCATCATCATCGCCGTTCTCATCACTGTCGCACTGCTCTTCCGCGAAAACATCATCACTTTCGCACGGGCATTGATCGACAAGGTTTTCGCAACTTCCGTCATAGACGGGCTTTGATAGGGGAGTGAGTTTTGCAGATCGAACAAACAGACATACCCGGCATCTGGCGCCTCTCATACAAACACGAGCACCGTGCCGGGAACGCCTTGAGCTTCCTGGAAACAAGTCTTCTGCGCCATCGCCCCTCCTCTGCTTTACCTATCTCCTGGTTTCCAGAACAAGATGGAATCTTATTATTCAAGCCGGATACATCGGGGCTCACTCCGCTTTTGGAAGCGGTACCGACAATGCCGGATCAGGCGGATATCGGCTTTTTATTGCTTCGAAACATCATGGAGGCGATTGACGAAGCCCATGATCACCTGCTAACGGTTGACCCCTCTATGCTTAGCCCTGAGCTGATCTTCGCGGGCCCATGTACCCGTGAATCCGAAGTGCCTCCTGTGCATCTCATCTGCCTGCCTATCTCGGACTCCGTCTGCGAAGGCAAGGCCGTCAGTTCAAATTTGATCGATTTTTTTGCCACAGCTTTCCACTGGGATACCACAATCACTGACAGTTTCCGCGCCCTCTTTGAAAAACGCGCCTATCATGATCTCCTGCTAGACCTACGTTATAAGTCTGGTCAATCAAGGCTTGAATCCCAGAAAACAGAGCAAACAGATGCAGAACACAAACGGAGACACTACAAAGATGTGTCATCCAATCAATACCAAAAACCGAAATCTTCTATGATTTTCCGATTTTTTGCACCTTTTGCCAAAATCAGACAATCGATCTTCCGACAGGATGGCAGTGACTATGTCCATGAGACAACAGAGGAGCTGGATCTTTCTTGCGATCAGTTCCGTATCGCTCAACTGTCTGAAGGTCTGCCAGGTACGCCGGATGAGGAGCTTGGGCAACATGCCTATATCCTCACTGAAGAATTCCTTATAGGAAGAGACATGCGGGATACTGGCCTTTGGATTGATTCTTCTTCTGTGAGTCGGCAACATGCGCGGATCACACGCAAAGCAGGGAGCTATTTTGTTGAGGATCTTGGTTCAAGAAATGGGACAACCCTGGACGGTATCCGTCTGAATCGTAACCGCGAATATCTTTTGCCACATAAATGCAGGCTCGCATTCGCCGGAGAAATCTTCTACTTCAGATCTGACTGATCACTTGCAATAATGTTCAAAATAAATCCGGCGCCGCTCTATCTCTTGAGATGAGCGCAGCGCCGGTTATATCAGCGGGATCAGTAGCTCTGATCTGCTTAAAGTAGACTGCTGGCAAGCATGCTATTTTGTTCCGAACAATCTGTCTCCTGCATCACCAAGTCCGGGCACAATATAGGCGTGGTCATCCAGACAGTCGTCAAGCGCAGCGCAAAAAATCGGTATGTCCGGGTGCACGCCGTGAAAATGTTCAATGCCTTCCGGAGCAGCGACGAGACAGACGAATTTGATGTGCTCGATATTGCGCTTCTTGAGAAAATCCACGGCCGCTGCCGCGGATCCACCTGTTGCAAGCATGGGGTCAAGCAGGATAACGTCACGGTTTTCAATGTCATCCGGAAGCTTGCAGTAGTATTGTTCCGGTTTGAAAGTTTTAGGTTTGCGGTAAAGGCCAATATGGCCGACCTTGGCCATCGGAATCAGGTTGATCATCCCGTCTACCATACCAAGTCCGGCACGCAAAATCGGGACCAAGGCCAGCTTTTTCCCGTCAATCATATGACAATGGGCAATGCCAATCGGTGTCTCTACATCGACAGGCCGAAGCGGTATATCTCGCGTAACTTCGTAAGCCATCAGCATGGAGACTTCGCTCACCAACTCACGAAATTCCTTGGTACTTGTATTCTTGTCGCGCATCAGCGCGAGTTTATGTTGAATCAGAGGATGATCAAAAATGAATACCCCCTCATATTCCTTTTTCTCAATCACAATAATTTCTCCTTTCAAAATCGGCGATTTCATCCAGCCGTTGCTGATGACGTCCGCCATCGTAGGGTTCTGCCAGAAAAATATCGACCAGCATGATTGCATATGGGACCGCGAGAACACGTGCTCCCAATGCCAACACGTTGGCATCATTATGATGGCGTGCCATTTCCGCCATGTACGCGTTCGTGCACAAAGCGCATCGGATGCCCGGGACTTTGTTGGCAACGATGGATACACCTATTCCCGTTCCGCAAATCACAATCCCGCGCTCACACGTCCCGTCCACTACCTTTTGTGCTGCTAGCTGACTATACTTTGCATAGCTGGCTGACTGCTCCGACGCAGTCCCCACATCCAGTAATTCGTGACCGCATTCTATCAGGTGATTCTTAATTTTCTCCTTGAGTTCAAATCCGCCATGATCGCTTGCGATGACTAGTTTCATAACCGCCACCTCTCTAGCTCCGTTTTTTCTATTCTAACGCACGTGAGAAAGCGTGACAATGTGTATTTATAAATGCGTTCGCAAAATCACCTCATTCTGTCTTATTAACGGATATTCAGACTCTTTGCCACGCTTCTTCTGTTCGTTTTATTCGAGAGTTACCAACAATTTTGTTAATAATGTTAATAACTGTGTGTATAACTTATACGACAGGCTCTTCAGCATTTTTGGCCGTTGTAACCCTTGAAATCAGTCAATTCGACAACATCTCCGTCATCTCGTAAAAACCGACCATAGATTTTTAAAAGCCTGTAACGCGCTAGCTACAGGCCTAACACTGCTTCAATATATTGACTCAAATTTGTCTGTCCGCGTGCTATGGACACACAGACAGTCGTCATGACGACGTATGGCGCATACCAATACGGCGAGTAGATCTCCGAGAATCGTTGTCGATCAGTGTTCCTAAACACAGATAAAATGAAAATACACGATCATGTGGTCAATCAAAGATGAGAAGAGGGATATTGGGACCGATAATTCATGAATAAGTTTGCGGTCTAAGCTGAAGTCAAACCTTTTTATCTGCTTTAGATATGGTTAATAATGGGCGCGAAATGGTGGAATATATTTTTACAAAAAAAGACGAAACCCCTAAAGTATTAATATATCAGGAGTTTCGCCTGGTGCCCAGAGTCGGAATCGAACCAACGACACACGAATTTTCAGTCCGTTGCTCTACCTACTGAGCTATCTGGGCTCAAACAATTGCCGGCGATGAGCCGGCAATGGTGGCGACGCAGAAGGGACTCGAACCCTCGACCTCTAGCGTGACAGGCTAGCATTCTAACCAACTGAACTACTGCGCCACATCGCCGATCATGAAGCGGCTACGCAAGTCTAGCAGATAAACGAAATGCTTGTCAACAGGGATGTGTCGATCCGCCGAAACCTTTATACCGGCGGCCCGCCCTTGAGAATGGCACCTCATTTATTGAAATTGCAATTCCGTCCACAGTCTTATAACGGCCTTTTTGTCTGCAATTTCGACAGACCCGATCCAGTCTGGCGCGAGATTATTGTCGTAAAAATTGCTTTTCTGATATGCGTCCTAAAAGATAGTCAATCGAGACATCATAATAGTCTGCGATTATTATAAGCATATCAAAATCAGGCTGCCGGTCACCGAGCTCATATTTCGAGATTGTCTGCCGGCTGATATTCAAGTCAACCGCAACATCCCCCTGGAAGAGATTTCTTCCTATGCGCAGATCCCGTAAGCGCTTGGCAAATATTTCCAAATGTTTTAACATGATATATCGATTATGAGTCATAAAAGTCTAATGTTCAACAAAACAGCACATAATGCTACACAATGACCCATTTTGATGAATAGCGCGCTTGTGATAAACTGTCATAGCTTGAACCGCTATAGTTGGGAGCATAGCTCAGCAGGGAGAGCACTTGCCTTACAAGCAAGGGGTCGTCGGTTCGAGCCCGGCTGCTCCCACCAAGAAGCCCGCAGTTTCAATTATTGCGGGCTTCTTATATTGCAACACCATCCGGCAATTCCAATTGATTTTACTACTTACCCATTACTCGATAAAATCGAAAGTTCCGATGTGGACATTTAATGATATGAAGGATCTAAAATCTAATGATGGAAATGCCTGTGGATTCCATAGAGCACTGTCTACATCACCTCCGGCCAGCGGAACAAAAATTCCTTCACGGATAGTCCAAACTGACAAGCCTTCAAAAAGCGCGATTTTTTCTTTGACAGAGCTCTCGTCGACAAGTCCAGTGATCAGGCGCATGCCCTCTTCGCCGTTAAATCGATCTTTCGACAAACCGGAGAGCGGGACACCCACCCCCGGTATCAATGACAAGCGACTGGAAATAGCGGCTATTGACTCATTGATAGACGTCTCTGTATATATAAGTTCATAGTCGCCGTTACGGTACGCCTTTGCCCAGACATCTTCAGAAACCCGCTTTAAGAAGATCGGAACACCCAGCTCTTTCGAGGATTCTGCAAACGCGTTGCAGGCTTTTTCAACGTGTTCTGACCCTTCGGGGAAGATCAAACTCAACGCATCAATGGACTTCCCATTAAGTTCAATCCATCCTGTTGCAGGATTCAACGTCAGTCCTGATTCAGAGATCAGGCGATCAACGGCTTCGTCGTCGCGTGTCAACAATTCAGCTTCAAGTAATTTTCGGTTGAGCTTGGACATAACCGACGGGATTGTCAGTACATCTGTGAGGCCGATTGCCGGGCTACCAGGCATAAGCAACGGACCGCTTGTTTTCGTATCAGCTGACAGACAAAGTAGTCGGCGTAAGGATTTTCGTTGCAGAATATCATTCCCGTCCGGATTGATCGTAATCCCAATCAGCTTTTCGCCCGCTGCTATGCGCTTGAGTTCCAGAATATCGCCTTCCAAAGGTAGTAATGGTTCCAATGAAGCGACTTCATCAAGCATTGAAGAGCCGAGCAAAACATCAATATCGTTGTTGAGAATCGCGTACGAAGCCAGATAGGGCTCGTGATAATTCAAGACGGTCAAATATTGGGGTGTATTTTCGTTCGAATTAACTTCTTCGAACTGCTTAAACGAAAACGAGAATTCATCACGATATACCAGTGACCACGGGCCGGAACCGATCACCGGAATTGACTCTTCTTCCAATTGTTCAAGGGTCGAGGCATCAGAGAGTACGGGCGCCCAGATATGCTCGGGAACGATCAGGGTATGCGCCAGAACTTCAAGACAGCGCATCCCGGCATTGATCTGTGTTTCGTCGAATTGTATAACTAGCGAAAAATTATCGGGCGTTGAAATCTCTGTGACAAATGCCTCAAACAGAAGTCCGGCCGGAGTTTTGAGCATTTCATGTGCCCGTAAGGAAAAAAGAACATCGCCACTCACAAACGCAGAGCCATCGTGCCACTTATCATTTTGGCGAAAACCGATTTCTATCCGATCATCACGAACACGGACACGCTGCGCCATTAGCATCTCGTAATCCATAACAGAAGGATCGTAGCGGACTAAAGTTTCGTAAATGGGCTGATAATAGCCTGAAGGATCAACGGGGAACAACCGCTCTCCCGACGCAAAGGGGTTAAGGTTTATATTATCAGGTTCAAGAAGCCCGATTATCAAGCGTTCTTCACGTGTACCCGGGAGTCCGCGCACGACACCTGTCGTTTCATTGTCTGTCACAGGATTTTCGGTGACGGCTGGTGCGGTTGTCTCGATAACATCATTGCCCGGAGGAGGCGATGGTTTCGCGGCACAGCCAGCAACAAGGGCAAGACAAATCACAGCCGCCAATAGGACGCCCCACACTCGCCCGCGGATTCTGTTCTGAGTTATATATGGATCCATCGATTGATCTCGCACGTATGCGATACTCCCTTCCCCGATTTAGTTGTGTGTCATAATTTTATACTTGTTCGGCTTTCATAGTCCTGGTGGACACATAGGCATAATTATTTTAACATGAGGCAATGATGAATACTCCCTCAAGTCTCCAATACTTCAGCAAGTGCATGTTGCGCGCGCTACTCTGCATCACCGCATTCATTCTCGGACTCGCGCTGGCTTGTGTTGCGACCATAGTCACAGTCTATAGTGTGATTTCGATCAAGGGTAACGCCATGATTGATCAATTACCAGATCTGCCATACGGTGTCGACTGCATCATCGTGCCCGGCGCTCAGATTTACGCCAACCGTACACCGTCTCCTATGCTTCAGGATCGGCTTGACGGTGCAATCGTGCTTTATAAGAAGGGCGTATCAGATCGAATTCTTGTCTCAGGAGACCACCGTGAAGATAATTACAATGAGCCGCTTGTCATGTACAAGTACCTACTCTCTCACGGTATCCCCGACCAAGCCATATTCATGGATCATTCGGGACTTGACACGTATGACACAATTTATCGCGCAAAACACGTTTTCCAGGTTGAAACAGCGATCATCGCCACACAACGCTTTCATCTGCAAAGAGCACTTTTTATCGCGGATAAAACAGGGATTCAATCATCCGGTTTTGCGACAGATCCGCGCTTCTACGCGTCGCAACTCTACATGTTTGTTCGAGAGACCGGCGCCCGCCTGAAGGCTGTCTACGAAACACGCACAGGGGCTCTGCCCGCGCACATAAGCCCCCCTTGTCCCATCACAGGAGACGGGAGGACGACGCGTGATCCTTTCTAAGCTATTCGATATCGTCTTAGGAATCAATATCTTTGGTAACACGCACGGCGCGCACATTGGCTGCAAGCACATTGATAGCCGTGTAGTGTTCTACACCTGCGCTGACCGCAGCCTGAGTATCCGCAAGCACTGATTGGGCACTCGACCCGTAATAGATGGCAAGGTCCAGGTCAAGGGTTATCCCGTACGGTTCCTTGTGCACCTTCTGACTGACAACTCTTTCGACTCCATCAACGTGACTGGCTAACATACCGACCAGATCTTTCATCGCTTGATCAGACATTGCGTAACTCCCGAGGGTAGAAAATGTGGGACGGACGACTGTTCTGTCCGAATCAGAAGGGTTGTAACTGCTTTGCGAACCGAAAACACCAAAGTCGAAGCGTTGCCAGAATTTTGCGATCGGTTGTGTCAAATAGCCTGAGAACTCATGCTTGATCTCCATGCTAGGAACCGGAATTGTGTGTTTGCCTTCAACCAAACGGGTCTGTCGCGCAAGACTGCGTTCTTCTTCTGTGGATACATCTTCAATTCTTATCTTGATAGTCGGCTGGTTAAGCCAGAGATTCTCACAAATTCTTGTCAGCATGGCTTCCGATGTGCCGAGAATCATCAAAGCGCTCGGAAGATGTTCAATCAGAGCACGGCGCATGTTCTCGGAACGTAACGGGTCAAGAAACATGGCTTGGCGAACTGATTCCATCTTTGTCTCCGCCCGCTTAGCCGACGAACCAGCGATGATAGCACTGCCGTGGATAAGCAAACCATCGTCGATGATGTACTGAATATTATATTCGCGTGCGACCCGGATGGCGCGCGTTGATTTCCCGCTGCCACTTGAACCGATAAAAGAAATGACGGCGATATGCCCTAAAAGATCTCTGATTTCTTTGTGGGTTATCTCTTCATACGCAGTCGCGCGCTCGTTCATTTGTGAGATTACGGCATCGGCAAAACGCCCGAACGGATTAATGTATGGTTCGGTTTGCGGGCGTACTCGCCCGTCTCCGTTCTCCTTGAGTTCAGGTTGAACGGTTTTTTGTGTATCTGTTTTCTTCCGCCTAAACCACCTGTTGCTCATCCGTTGCGACTAGTCCTCCTGCTCCCAGTTATGGTAAATATCCTGAACGTCATCGTTATCTTCGAGCCACTCAACCAGCTTCTCCATATTGGAAATATCCTCTTCACCTGTGATCGAGACCCATGTCAACGGCACATAACCAATCCCCTGTTCAACAAACTCGTAGATCTTCGAAAGTTCATCCCGGACAGAGGTGTATTGTTCGACAGTGGTCGTGATTTCGATGATGTCGTTATCATCGAGAAGAACGTCTTCGGCGCCTGCTTCCAGCGCGTTCATGAATATCTCGTCTTCGTTCATGTCATCATCCCGTTCAAGGACAAGGATTCCTTTACGCTCAAATTGAAATGATACGCAACCGTCCGTACCAAGATTCCCCGCAAATTTGCTGAAAATGTGCCGGACATCACCTGCTGTCCTGTGACGGTTATCGGTCAACGAGCGAACCATGATCGCGACGCCACCGGGCCCATAGCCCTCATAGAAAATCTCTTCTAACGAATCACCACTGGCATCACCCGCTGCTTTATCAATTGAGCGACTGATGCTGTCGTTTGGCATGTTATAGGATTTTGCTTTTGCAATCGCATCGCGAAGAAGTGAATTAGTGAAAGGATCAGGACCTCCCGTTCGAACGGCTATTTGCAACTCGCGCCCGATTTTCGAAAATAGTTTACCCCGCTGATCGTCGGCCGCCCCTTTTCGACGCTTAATAGTACTCCACTTTGAATGACCTGCCATTTTGTTCCCACACATTCTTTTGATATCGGCAGGCAAGCGGACACCAATCCCTGTTGCCGACCGGTGCACATTCTTATCTTAGTATACACGCATAAGGTAAAACATCGCCTGCAAAGTTGTAATTGTTATTGGGTTTTTGAGTTAACAGGTTTAAACGTCAGTCTCAATCCAACGCTCTCCCGCAGGCACGAGTGTCGCGTTGCCGGCAGACATATTTGCCACAAGTTCTCGCAGCGAATCAACGCGATCAGAAGTTGCTCCAACTATCTGACGGACTGTGACGCCAAAGTCGGGTGCTTCAAGGAAATAATTATCCATTTGGAGCCGACCTCCGATTTGGTGAAAATCGGCGTAGTCTGCTTCCAACAGAAAAGCCTGACACTGTAAAAATTGAACGGGCTCTGCCTTCATAAGCGCACCGCGTGCGGCCCCCGCATATGCCCTGGACAAACCTCCCGTGCCCAGCAATATCCCCCCAAAATAACGGATGACGACAATGGCTGCTCGATCGACTTCTTCTCTCAAAAGAGCCTCAAGCAGCTGCCGTCCTCCGGTACCGTGCGGTTCCCCGTCATCCGAAAAACGTTGTAATAAGTAAGGAATATTTGTGCGCCAAGCGTAGACATAGTGACGCGCTTCAGGGTATAGGATGCGCGAATCCTCAAGAAGTTTTTGCGCATCATGCTCCGTTTCGATCGGCCGGCATATGCCGATAAAACGTGAACCGCGTTGTGTCAATTCAAAGACACCTTCGCGGCGAACCGTTTTGAACTGATCAGCCATTGCCCGGATCGAGCGGGTGAATCACTTCTATACCGTACATCCACGGAGCAAGAACCCCCGGAACTCGGATAGAGCCGTCAGGCCGTTGGCATTGCTCAACTATGGCGGGGATGACACGTGAAGTCGCAAGCCCAGAACCGTTCAAGGTATGGCAGAACTCGGTTTTACCCGTTTCAGCCTGTCGGTAACGCATATTGCCTCGTCGTGCCTGGTAGTCACCGGCATTCGATACAGAGCTGACTTCCTTGTATATTTGCATACTGGGGATCCAAATTTCAATATCATATGTTTTGCGCATTCCTGCCGAACAATCTCCCGCAGCCAGTCTGCTGACACGGTGAACAAGTCCCAATCCTTCGACAAGTTTCGAGGCTTTTTTCGTAAGTTCACAAAAAGCTTGTTCCGAGTCCTCAGGTCGAGTGTACTGAAACATTTCGACCTTATTGAACTGGTGCCCGCGAATCATACCGCGCTCATCAGCTCGATATGAGCCAGCTTCTCTCCGATAACATGGCGTGAATGCGAAATATTTTTTAGGGAGTTCCGATTCCTTTAAGATTTCATCGACATGAATATTGGTCAGCGCTGTTTCTGCTGTCGGCAAAATAAATTGAAATTTATCACCGCCGCCTCTGAGCTGAAAAATGTCTTCCTCAAATTTAGGGAATTGCCCGGCAACATAACCACACTCGTAGTTGAGAATATGTGGGGGCAGTATCATCTCGTAACCATCTTTCAAATGTTCGCTGATAAAATAGTTAAGCAAAGCCCATTCCATTATGGCGCCGACACCACGATAAATCCAAAATCCACTTCCCGAAAGTTTTGCGCCACGCTCATAGTCGATCATTCCGCATGATTCGACAAGATCAACGTGATTCTTCATTGAGGCATTGACCGTCATAGGTTCTCCCCAAACGGACACAACCTCATTATTCTCCTTGCCCCCTGCGGGGATATCATCAGCGGGGATATTCGGAAGTGAAGCCAAAAACTCCTGCTGTTCAGTATTCATCTGCTTGATTAGGATATCGTTCTCACGAATTTGATCGCTGAGCTCACGCAGAAGTTCCGTCAGTGAAGCAATATCACCCTTCTGTTTCTTAATCAAAGGTATCTGAGCCGATTTCGTGTTGCGCTCTGCTTTAAGTTCCTCTGTTTCATGCATCAGCGCGCGACGTTTGGCATCTGCTTCAAGAAATTCCGAAAAATCAACGACGAAACCGCGCCTCGCAAGTTTTTCCGCAACTTGTTTCGGATTATTCCGAATATATACTAAATCGAGCATGTATCCCTCCAGGTATTCATAACTGTCATTTATTCTACCATATGGCTTTTAACACGTTACTGTAATGTGCGACTATTGTTCTCTCACGGACAATGGTCAAGCCATTACCAGCACTCAGTTACAGTAGTGAACGTTCACCTACGCGTCGTTATTTCCGATCGCTTGTTCAACGTAGTAATCCATCAGCTCACGCGGCAAAGCGCCCGGCGCATACCCCACAAAATATCCTTCACGATCAATGATGAATGTCGTGGGAAGCCCGGTGACCCCGTACTCATTAAATACTTCGCCTTGCGTATCCATCAAAACCGGAAAAGTCAGATCGTTTTCCTGTAAAAATTGCTTAATGCCTTCAACATTCTTTTCGCGTTGCGATGACGAACCTGTATTACCCTCATCGGGGAAGATAACGCCGAGAACAACGAGATCGTTAGCATTTGCGTTGTAATCCTTGTACAAGCCTTCGATGTCAGGAAGCTCCACTTTACAAGGCGGACACCAGGTCGCCCAGAAGTTGAGAAAGATCACCTTGCCCTCATATTCTGATAGCGTATGCTCTATCCCAAACTGGTCCTGCAGTGTGAAGTCGTAAGCTTTTATTATATTTTCTGTTTGTGTCGGTGTTGTCGCGCCCCCGGGTGGTTGAGTTTCTGCGGACTGATCAACCGTCGTCACAGGTGGTGTCTGATCCTGATTATCGGATTGTTTTTTCGCGCAGGCCGTGCTTAACAGCAGTGTCGTGAGAAGAAGTACAACCAGTGCAAGCGCAAGCGCGGGACGCGCCATTTTTAATTGTATAGTTGGTTTCTGTATCATAATTTACCTTATTCTTTCCAAATTTTATCCGCCGTAAAGGCCAGCAATCATCAAGATTCCGATGATCAGCATAAGGAGTCCCCCCAGGATAACTGTGTATTTCATAACTTTGTTATGGCGCCTAAAAAAAGCAAGCGCCTGTGTCGTAAAGAGTCCTACGAGAAGAAACGGGATCGTGAATCCAAGCACATAAACACCGACAAGCAACAGTCCTTGACTTCGATGTGCGGCACTCGCGGCCATTAAAAGAACGCTCGACATTGCCGGACCGATGCAGGGTGTCCAAGCGAAGCTGAACGTAAATCCCATCAAGTAAGCGATGAACGGGTTCATCGCGAACTTATCTAGATTAAATGGCAAACGCCGCTCTTTCGAAAGAAAAAATGATGACCCAAATACTCCGAGCTGATAAAGCCCGAACGCAATGACCAGAACTCCGCCCCCAATAACAAAGGCGCGTCTGTATTCTTTGAAGAACTCGCCCGCTGCGGTAAAACCAAGTGCGAGAATAAAGAAGGTTGACGCAATGCCGAGCACAAAGAACAACGTATTTAGAAAAACACGCTTTCTCGGATATTCGACTGTGCCATCCTCGCTTACAGAATAGGTCCCGCCTGCAAGATATCCGATATACATAGGAAGCAACGGCAGAACGCAAGGCGAGAGAAAACTGACCAGTCCTTGCAAAAAGACGGTCAGAACGGGAATCGATTGTTTTATTTCTAAGGCAGGTGGCATAAATTAATCCTTTATAAACAGATATTTGAATGTCTGCGTGCCGCGTCATGCGTTAACACACAGCCATCATTCTATCAATTTAAGTGATCAGAGATGTCACGAACGAAACACTACTCATCGATGGGGAGAAACCCCTCGCCATAAACTTCATCGTATGAGGTGACAATCATCAGCGCTTCCGGGTCGATTTTCATGACAAATTTTCGCATCTCGGGTACCTGGGATCGGCTACATGCGCACATGACGACCGGTCGGTGTTCATTCGAATAGGCGCCTTTTGCTCGGAGAATAGTTGATCCCCGTTCAAGTTCCTCGCCAATCTTCCTTGCGATTTCCTCGCCATGTTCAGAAATTATCATGGCTAGTTTCCCGGAGATAACACCGAACATAATCTTGTCGATAACGAGGATCATAATGGCACTGTAAACAAACCCATAAAGAACGGCATCGACATGATGGAAGACAAAGCCACCACACAAAACAATGATGCCGTCAACAAACATCGTAATCTGACCCACTGACATATGCGGCCTTTTCTTACGAAGTGACATAATAATAAGATCCGACCCCCCTGTACAACTCTTGTTCTGATAGATAATCGCGAGTCCTATTCCGGCCAGCGCACCGGCAAACAAGGCAGCCAAAAGCGGTTCTCCTTTGTAGACAGGCAGCTTTGGACAGATGAGATCAAGAAAGATTGTGTTGACGATTATCGTCTGCAACGAACGCAGCAGAAAGTTTTTTCCGAGGATCCGAAAGGCCATGAGAATGATAGGGATATTCAAGATTAATACGACTGTCCCGATTGGCAGTTTCGTGAAGTGATTGATCAGGATTGCAATACCTGTGAATCCTCCGGGCGCGAAATCTGCTTGAGCCGCAAAATTATAGATTCCGACGGCAAAGAAGAGAGAACCTAGAATATCGTATAGTAAATTTATCCCGAAGTTGCGAACGAAATTACCCACTGCATTGCGTTTCAAAAGACTTGACACCGTTTCTTTTTCTCCGATCTTTACATCGCTCGCGCAACAGAAACGGAGCGGGCGTACGGGTGCGATAATTTTAATTCGTTAAAAAACTCACAAGCCGATTGTGTGTTTTGACCATGTCGAATCGCCACACCTCCTGGCCACTGCTGTAATATCTGTTTGTTTCACTCCATGCGGGAATTTGCAGCTGGCGTCTACCGTACGACAAATATGACGGTGCTTTTGAAATATAGCGATTCAGATCTAGATTTGTGTACGTGTTCGCCAAAACCACCGTCGCGACCTTGTAAACAGATGCCGCCCCTTGAGATGCCATTTCATTAATGACACAATTGATTACGTTGCGTTGCCTTTGATTGCGCTGGAAGTCGCTGTCAATCTTCCGGAGCCTCGCGTAGGCAAGCGCCTGCTGCCCATTAAAACGGTTGTATCCTTCTGGAAAATTCAGATAAGCTGCTTCACTCGACGTTAATGTAATACCAACTCCGTCGATCGCGTCAATAATTCTGACAAAAGAATTGAAATTAATGGCGACAAATCCTGTGATCGGGATACCAAAATTTCGTTCAACCGTTTTGATCGCAAGCCTCGGGCCACCATACGAATAGGCAGCATTTAATAAGCCCCAATCATGCCGAGGGATTCCGATCTTGACATACATTGCGCGCATCAGTGAAACGATATTGATCTGTTTTGTGTTGTGGTTGATCGATATTATCATAGTGACATCAGAACGCCCCCGATAGCTTCCGGTATCAATACCGAAAAGAAGAATGTTTTCAATCCCATTCATCGTCTTTAACGGTATATTCACAGCCGGCTTCGAAGTTGAAGCTGTCTGCTGATCAGGAGCTGCCTGCTGCGGATCTGCCTGATCGCCATCGATCAGATACTGCAGCTGATCAAAATCATCTTCCATTAATCCTTGAAGTTCCGGTTCATATTCCAAAAAGAAATCTGTATCAGTCAAGTCCTGGATCTCTTGGAACGCGCCAACTTGAGGATTCTCATAAGTGATCCGCGACATCATATCAGCATAGATTGCATAGAACCCTATAAATAATGAGAGAAACAAGCCCGATACTACACCAAGCGCAACAAACTTTAACGGATAAAGCCGGCCGATTGCCGAACGAGTTTTGCGTGTCTTACTGGCGCCTTCTATCTGTGTCATCGTAATGTGTATTCTCCTTGGAATTCTGGAACTGTCATCCAACAAAATAATAGCTGTTCAGATCTAAGCGCTCAGCCAAAATAGTAGTTGTGACGACATGGTAAATTTCGAGTCCGCAAAATCATCTCATCGCGCCCCATTGCCCACCAGCAACTAGAATAGAATTACCAATAAGTGACAAAATAATGTAAACCGCTATAAGAACAAGTGAAACAAGCCAAAGCTGCTTAGCACTTGCCTTCGAACCTGATGTGCAGGTGAAAATAGTGGCCACTAACCAGAGCACCGGAACAAGATGTAGGATCGACAGCAGGTGAATGAACCCTCCTAATGAGATAATGAATCCGAGAATCATGACGAAAAGGGTGATCGGCAAAACTATATTCAAATAGGAAGAATACCTGGCGAATGTATCCTGCCAGCTCTCATCTTCTTTCAACCAGTATCGTTTGCAGAACCATGCGGCTGTTGGCATCGCAACAATCATAATCATGTTAAAAAACCATAAGAGAAAGAATCCGCCCGCATGCCAATTCATCATTCTACTGCTTGCAAGCGTGTAAAATAATGTGATTAGAAATGGGACGATTGCGGCAAATAGAACATGCATCGGTTCAGTGGTTCCCAAAATACCTTTCCCGAGCCAGCTAAAATAGCGCTTCCCTTCAAGTGCCAAGGCTGAAGGTGGTTTAGGTTCGATGGGATACGGTTGTGGATAGGGCGGCGGCGCCCCAGGCACACCCTGTTGCTGAGGCGAGTAAGGTTGAGCTACTGCAGGATATCCTTGTGGAGGAGGTTGGGACTGATAAGATACGGGTACCTCTTCGGGTTGCGCGACTGGTGCGACAATATTTTCTTCTGCAACGGCTTCTTGCCGTTTGCCACATTTGCCGCAAAACATTGCTTCATCGTTGAGTTCTGCTTGACAATAAAGACAATTCTTCATGTTATCTTCCTCTTTTCTGGCGGATATCCATCTGTGCAAATAAAGATGGACAGTTTGTCTCTCAAAGTGTCTGAATTATATCATACAGACGTCCGCCAGAGACTTCCTATTAATTTTTATTCAAATAGATTCCTCCCTAAGTTCATGGGTTCCATGATACGATTATGTATAGACAGCTACTTGCTGACCCATCCATAACTGGAGAAGGAGTAGATAATTATGAGAGCGCTGATTCAACGCGTACAGGAAGCTAGTGTGGATTGCGATGACGGTTTTGAATCCCGTATCGGTCACGGATATTTAATTCTATTGGGAGTTGGGGTAGAAGATGACGAGAACATATGTGCTCGGCTGTGGCAAAAAATCAACAAACTTCGACTATTTAAAGATGACCACGGCAAAACAAACCTTGATCTGACGGCAGTAGCCGGGAGCGTTTTAATTGTTTCTCAGTTTACGCTTTTTGCTGACACAAAAAAGGGGAATCGACCAAGCTTCGTCTATGCGGCACCCCCTGAAAAAGGCGAAAAGCTTTACGATTATTTTGTTGAGCTCGCGCGTCGAGACGTACCCGTTGTAGGCACTGGATCATTCGGCGCTGAAATGAAGGTTCATTTGGTCAACGACGGACCATTTACTATTTGGCTTGATACCGATCTGTTTTAGTGTGAGAAAATTTCTGTTTCCGGTGAAAGCTCTGTCTTGATCAAAAGAAAATCCGGCATTTCCACGGAAAGTGATCTGTAGGCACGGTCGAGCTCGTCTTCACTTCCAAATACACCAAAACAGGTAGGGCCACTCCCCGTCATAGATACAGCTACGGCGCTGGTCGCACGAAGCGCAGTGATCGTTGACAAAATTTCTGGTCGATGTCGCGCAACGACTGGTAAGAAATCGTTCTTCGCATAATGTTGGAACTCGGTACCATTGAAATCAAATAAAACATCTTCCCATTGATCATCCGTCGATGAGAATAATGGTTCTCTGGCGCATTCGTCTGCTCTTTCACTATAAGACTCATCAAACCATCTGAACGCGTCGACCGTTTGAACAGAAACATTTGGTACAACTAGCAAAAGAGGAATAACAGGCGCCTTCAAGTTATGTGTCATCTTTTCGCCCATTCCTCTGCATACCCGAACACCGCCCGAAAGGCAAAAGGGAATATCGGCACCACCCACAAGCGCGATGCGTTCAAGATCATTGAGCGACAGTGAATTGCGTTCTTTCCCTGATTTTTCTGCTAATCCATTTTGCCAGCAATCCCAAAGAAATCGAAGCACAGCTGCTGCATCTGCACTTCCCCCCCCAAGTCCTGCCGCTGAAGGGATTTTCTTATCGATTTTAGCCTCAAATTTCACAGATGATGGATCAATGCCAATCTCAGTACAAAATAACTGCGCTACGCGGTAGCACAGATTGGATTGTCCGTCCGGAATATCCGGATCGTTCGTATTAACAAGCCAACCAAATTCATCGTTGGAACCATTTCCGGGCGCCAGACCGGCCCTATCCGAGTTTAATTTTGATTGATTGTTCGATCTGAGTGACAAAAAAAGACGATCCGCCAGTCGTAGTGTTGCCATGACAGACATAAGTTCATGGTAACCGTCCGGCCGGCGGCTCAAGATTTCTAACGATAAATTGATCTTCGCGCGCGCATCAACATGCGCTTGTCGTGGCAAAAAGTCGTTCACGACCTAACGGCGGTCTTCCGCCTGCTTGAGCAGTCGCTCCAACTCTTCATCGTCAAAAGCAATCTCAACAACTTTTGTCAGTAGATCAATGTAACTAAAGCATACATGCTCGCTATAAGTAGGACTCACAGGGCAACAAACCGTAAACACACTGGATGAACAATTTTCAAGGTACCCCTCGTGTATTACTGTCCGCCTTCTCCCTCCGTTCGACTTGAGCATAATACGCTGTCCGATGCGGTCTTCCAAGTCAGAGCGACATGATGCTAGATCCGTTTTTGCTATCAAAAATAATCACCTCAATTAAATCATTTATCAAAGGCACACAATGCGCCATCAAACAGCATTGTACCTTATTTTAAGCATAAACACAAATATCAGTGGTGCTTTAGCCATTAAGTTACGTCATTTCTCCTACAATGCCGCCACCAATGACACGATCACCATCGTAAAAAACGGCTGATTGGCCCGGAGAAGAAAGGCGAACCGGTTTCTCAAAACGAACCACCGCTTGTTGTTTATCGGACGCCATTGTTACGCTGGCAGAATAGGTAGTTCCCTGGGAACGCAATTGAACCTCAGCGCCGAACATTTGAGACAAGCTTGTGAGATAAACAACGTCGTGAAGTGCCATTTCATACATCAAAGCATCTTCTTCGTCGCCTAGCACTACGGCATTGCGCGTATGATTAATCGAGAGAACGGTCATCCGCTTGCCAAATGACTGGCCCAAACGACGGCGCTGACCTACCGTAAATAACCAGCTTCCTTTATGCTCTCCAATCACTTGCCCCGAACGATTCAGAAACGACCCCGTTTTCTCTGATAAACCTCGCTTTTTGAGAAAATCTTTGAGATTCCCAGATTCAAGAAAGCAGATGTCCTGGCTATCCTTGACTCCAGCAACAGGGTCTTGGCTCATAGAAGCAATGGCGCGAGCGTCTTGCTTATTTTTTTCTCCAAGAGGAAAAATCAACCGATCGAGCAATGACTGTGTCAATCGGTAAAGGAAGTAACTCTGATCTTGATCCCGATAGCGCGCTCTCATAAGAAAACGCCCCGATTCACTTCCGGTGAGTCGGGCATAATGACCGGTTGCGAAATAATCGCATCCCAATTCGTCCGCTATTGCGCGCAATTTTTGGAATTTGAGCGTGGCGTTGCACGTTACACAGGGATTCGATGTTTGCCCAACCTTCCAGTCACGTATAAAAGGATCGATTACATTGTCATGAAATTCACGCCTGACATCCAGCACAATGTGCTTGAGCCCTAAAATTTTAGCTGAATGTGCAGCTCTCTTCAGTCTGGGGTCATTCCAAGCTGAATCAGGCCATGTCCACAACGTCAACGCTGTGACATCACAGCCCTGTTCGAGCAACAGTGCCGCTGCAGCGGCGCTATCGACGCCACCTGAAAGACCAAGAAGTACTTTTCTTTTTGTTAGGTCCATCACATTTTGATCATTGGGAAATATTATCATAGCGCCATTCTATCGAAATGAGAACTCCGGTGTCGAGTTGCCTTCACCCGACTTCCCGAGCGAAATCTCCTAGCTGTGTCAAAACACGAAAGTATGACAAGCGAAACGGGCAGGATTCCCAATCATTTCCGGGGAATCATCTGCCCGCTTCTCTGAGGTGTACTTCCAACGTACCCTCCTCTCCCGTCCCGCATAGATCACGACAGCACCGGTTGAAGTTAGACGACTTCGTGAACAATTCCGGCCATAAGATCTTGTATGGTACGCCGACACATGCAACTCACTCTATTTCTGAGTTTGTTGTTTTAGGTTACGCAACCTTGGCTTCAGATCTCTTGCATTGCCGCACGCACAGCTGTGACCCTCAGGGACACCTTTTTCTCGATTACTTTCAACCTTCTGGTGTTCCAGTATCTCCGGAGCACACACATATGTTTATGTAATCCTATTAAGGGTAAGAAGATACTAGCATAACTTTGTCAGCCTGTCAATATTTATTCGCCTCTAGCGCATAATTATCGATGTGCGAATGAGTCAATTATAAGACGGACTCCACGCTTGCATTCGCATCATTGGTTCTTTCAACGCATTCAATCTCATAGTAGATCTCGGCACGATCAAGAATGCGCTGACGCGCATGCGGTGACAATGAACCCATTAATTCAATGAGTCTTAGTTTCTGCTCCAGCAATGCGATATCTTCTTTGCTGAGATCTTCTGATCTCTCCAAAACAATCCGATGTGGCTCCGAGGAGAGACGCAAATCATCTTCGCTCATTTCCTCTGACCCAAGAATCTGGTCGAGCGTGGCATCATACATTTCAGCGATCCGTTTTGCCGTTTTGATATCTGGATAGTTTCTGCCAGTTTCCCACTGACTGACTGATGTTTGTTTAACACCAAGTATCTTTGCAAGATCATTTTGTGTCATGTGGTGCTTTTTTCTGAAAAATCGAATACCGTTCATATAACCCTCTTTCACACTTACACGTTGCAAGGAATAGCCTGATCCGTCATTCCCTGAAATTGATTGTGTATCATATAAATATCAGGAAACTACTCGATATGCCTTTGCATAATATCAGCTATACAAACTCATTGTACTCAATTATTACGTCAAAATGCAAGACTTTAAACCTCATCAAATAACTATATTACCTAATCGTTTATTCGAATTTGTTGTTAATATGACTCAGATATCGATTTCCACGGACCTTTGCTTGCTTGACCTCGTATCATCTCGTGAATTTTGAGTGGGTCAGCTTACCAATCTCCTATCATATCCAGGGATCATTTATACCAAACAGGGACGGGAGTCCGGAAAAGATCATGAGTTCGAGAGAGCTTTGCGAAGCGGTTTATGTGCTCCCGTTCCTGCTCTGAACCCGGCTCACTTGAAATAATCTTTTCGAGATCAATAATCATGTGATGATGGGCAAGATGTGTGAAAAAATGCGATGGCACATCAAGATTGAAATATAGATCGACCAGATAATAACGATCCTGCACATCAATATTTGCAAGATCGTACATCAGTTGACAAAGATCTGTATCAACAATATTTTCGCAAAGAAAAAAGGGATAATCAACAAGTAGCGCGCCATGCTCCGCATAGGCGAAACACTTAGAGACGTAAGGACCAAGCGAAAGAGTAAGATGGAAATTTTGTGACGTTGCAATGCTTCGCGCGTTCCGTAGAAAGAACGATTGCCAGTGCTTGAAAACCGAGCGATTCGGTATCCTGTGCTCTGCTCGCGTGACAAGGTCTTGGGCATTTGACTCCATATCGGTAAAAACAGATTGGCTGCTTTCTGACTGATATGGGTTCTTGCCTACTTGTAATAAACGGAGAAATGCCGTAAGTTGGACAAGATTTTCAAACTTGGGGACGACTAGGCTCTGAAGCATATTTATGTACGAAGTGTCCGAACGTCTTTTTGCAAAACCGTAATAGCCTTCTTCGCAACTCACCAAGTGAAGGCTGGGTATTACATGACCCAAAGCCCGGAACAGTGTTGACGCGTTTACAATAACTTCGCTTACCCAATCCAAGTGGGCTAATAATTCCTGTACAACCTGCCATTCACGCCACGGTCCGGTAAATAACCAGTGCGCCTGCATCTCGCGATCTAGTACTTCGTATACTGCGAGCCCGCGAGTTTCCTCCTTAGCGTAACAATCATTTATCTGCCAGCCGTTACAACCTTCAATCTCTTGCAATCGCTCCTGAAGTTTTTCGCGATCGCTGAATAACTGAGTGAACACATCATCGGTAATAGTCATAACTGTCCTTCTTTACTTAACATCTTATGCAGCTATTGTATAAAATATAGCGTAAACAACTGTGACAGTTGCGCCATTTTGGCGCATCTGTCACTAAACGAAATAGCGCACCGGTTGAGATGACAAGGAAATTCCTTGACCTGTTCCCGCACGGTGCGCTAACAGTCAGATTTCTTAAGTTCATTAATTGATTCGGCCGGGATATTGCTTGAGCGATATATCCAGAATTCGCATTGCCTCTGCAAGATCTTCTGTGTTAAGAACATATGCGACACGCACTTCATCAACACCCATACCCGGTGTCTGATAAAAATTCTCCACGGGTGCGAGCATTACTGTCTTTCCATCTTTTTCAAAGTCAGTGAGCAGCCAGATCGCGAAAGTCTCTGCGTTATCGACAGGCAATTTCGCAATGGCGTAGAAAGCGCCTCCCGGCTTTTCACAAAGCACACCCTCCATCTTCTGCAGCTCTTCAATCAAGAGATTGCGACGTTCTTCGTAACGTTCTCGTATAGGTTTAAAATAACTCGGATCAAGGTCGTAAAGCGCTTTCGACCCGATCATCTCCAGCGTTGGAACGCAGAGTCGAGCTTGCCCAAGTTTTAACGCAGCCGTCATAACATCTCTGTTTTTGCTCGTCAGTGATCCGATTCTTGCACCACACGCTGAGAACCGCTTGGATACACTGTCCACAAGGATCACACGGTCGAGAATATCTGTCATGGTCCCAAAGCTGGTCGCTGATTTGCCATCATAGCAGAACTCACGGTATACCTCGTCAGCTATAATGAAAATATCTCGATCTCGTGCAATATCAGCGAGGAGTCGGACTTCTTCTTGACTGTAAACAACGCCGGCAGGATTGCCCGGATTCGACAACATGATGCCTTTGGTTTTTTCGGTGATGAGTGATTCAATTTCCGAACGTCCCGGGAGGGCGAATCCATTTTCCGGATAGGTTGTGATCGGGCGGATATTAGCCAGATAAGGAGCAGCAAACCCACGGTAATTGGTATAGAAGGGTTCGGGAACGAGTATCTCTTCACCCGGATCACAGGTAATAATGAAAGCCCACTGTAGCGCCTCGCTCCCACCGTTAGTAATGATTATATCCTCTGTCTCATAGGTTAGTCCCATACGCTTATAATAGGCTGCGATGCTATCACGAAGCGGTTCCCATCCATTAGAGTCAGCATATGCGAGAACATCCAAGTCGGCTTTTTTCACCGCTTCCATGAATACTTTCGGCGTCTCGATATCGGGTTGACCGATATTCAAATGGTAGACTTTAATTCCGCGTTTCTTGGCTTGATTGGCATAAGGAACGAGTTTGCGAATAGGTGACGCCTGCATTCCAAGACTGCGTTGCGATATTTTCATCATGGTAATTCCTCCCTACTTACACAGGCCCGTCGGGATGTGTTAAAACCTTTGTGATTAATTGCTTATGCGGCTTACATCGCGTGCTCATCATAGCATATTGACAATTAGAGGAGGAGCTATTAAATGCAAAATAAGAGCGGATCCTTCTCAGTATCCGCTCTTAAGAGTTTCTAGTTAATTGAATTAGAAAATTATTTGTACGATTTGAAAAACTCCTCAACGAGTGCTTCGTGGTGGCCTAACACAATCATATGATGGTTCGCGATTGGTCTATTTGTGAAGTAGTCAAGCCCCGAAGGAATCTCGATCGCAAGCTGCGTCCGGCAAAGATTACCTTCATGCATACTACGAATGATGCGAGCATCAGCTGCGTAATAGGTCTCGAAATCGTCTTTACACTTGAACACGGTGCAACCACCTGGTTCAAAATCAGCTGCAACGGAAACACCAAGCCCACTTTCGAAATGAGTTGTCAATTTGTATTGATCCGACATATCAAGAGGCAGGATACAATGCGCAAAAACGATTTCATTTTTAGAGGGGTAAAGCCGCGACGGATTAACCATAAATACAGGTTGTCCCGTTAACTCACCAATGACAACCATCGAGACGAGCGAGCGACTATCACCTTCGCAGGCAGCCCATACACCTTCGGCATTGAGTATTGCGAGCGCAAGACATCCCGTGATGCAGAAGGGCTCCAGAAGGTCGAAACAGCGGAGCGTAAAGCCATCAAGTTCATAACGATCTACAATGCGCCGGCAAGCTCCGTACACTTCAAGTGCCTTTTCCATCTCCTCCGCTTTGTATCCTTTGGCTTTGAGTTGAACTGTCCATTCATTGTCAACATAAGTCTTTTTTTCGCATTCACGCATAATTTCATCCATTGAAATATGAACGAGTTCCATCCCCGATCGTTCACGCAAAACATCCGCGTCAACCGGAGCACCGATAAGCCAATCTGATTCGCCCGTAACACCCAGACGCATCCCTCGCAATTTATATCGTGTTCCTGCCACACGCATCAAGGTGCGAAGTCTTGCGGCAATTTCATCAGGATCCCCATGCAAAATCTCGCCATGTTCACCCTGTTCATTGAGGAAAGAAAGGATCTCCATGGAAGCTGCCAGGGAATTGTGTGAGCGTGTCGTTAACAGATAGTATGGGCCCTCCACAGTTTCGTACAAAGTCTTAAAGACTTGCTCGGAACCGCCTGAACCGACAAAATAAAGTCTTAGGGGCTGGTCCGCAAAAGCTTGTCGGTCTTGTGTGAAAACAAGCGCCTCACCTAACGCCTGTGAAACTTCACCGAGAAATGCATTACAGGATGCTGTGAGATTGGGATCCCGGTTATCATTGGGTGCTTTGATGAGCCATACTGATTGTGTCATGTTTTGAACCTCCTAAAGTTCCTGTAGTGCCAGTGAGTGGGCGCGCTCTATGGCAAGAAATCGGATTCTTTCTGATTGCCTTCTTGTTCATAAGCCTGCTCATCCGCTATGAGAAGCTCTTCAAACTCTTTGAGTTCTTGGATGCGCTCAGACAAAATGATCTTCTTGCGTTCGAAAAGATCACGACGCTTCTCAAGGACGCGTTTCTGCTTGCGCAACGCTTTTTCATTGACGCGAGTTTCCTTTAGCGCATGCTTGTCGACTGGCACACCTTGCCGCGTGCCCTCACCTGTTGCAGACAATTGTGCCTGATCTTGCGAAGCCATAACATCATCAATGTTCTTGCCTCGCAATGATTGCCAGGAAGTTTTCGTACGAGCAAAATAATCTTCAAGTTGCTGCATCTCAACGCCCCGCCGAACCTTGAGAGTAGTCGTTTTGACCATGTCCTGCAGACTATAGAAATGCGAGCGGATTCCTTTGTAGGAAGGAAGACTTCGGTTGACATCCTCGATGACATTAGCGATTGCCTGACCCAACTCTTCTTCGGTTGGATCACGTTTGAGGAGATCTCGCAACTTGTCCTGATCGACAACGACTTTGGCAGTAATGACGATTTCACCTGAAGTTCCTTGATGCCCAAAGACAAGCGCATCGCGTATCGCTTCGTGATGGTTGAGAAGCGCTTCAATTTCCTCCGGAAACACTTTCTTTCCGCTCGAGAGCACAATCATCGATTTGCTGCGCCCGGTAATCACAAGACTATTTTTGCGCGTGAAGTGACCAATATCGGCTGTGTGAAGCCAACCCTCTTCGTCAATCGTTTCCGCGGTTGCTTGGGGATCGTCAAGATAACCTTTCATGACAATATCAGAGCGCACGAGAATCTCTCCATCGCCCTTGCCCCCGTTATCGATCGCGACCTCAACTCCGGAAAGTGGTTGACCGACTGTGGCGAATTCATTCTTTTTTGTATTCCCGCCGGCAACGACAGGAGATGCCTCCGTCAGACCGTATCCCGCAAGGACTTCAACTCCTATGGCACGAAAGAACTTTAGTGTTTCGATATCAACCGGTGCCGCTCCGCAGATGATGTACTGAAGCCTGCCGCCAAGCTTTTCAAGCACATCTTTCATCAATTTTCGCCGTACATCGATTCCAATTTTATAGAGAAATGTTGCGATCGCCATGCCAAATTTCAGTTTTTTAGCCTGTCCTGTTTTTGCCGCTTCACTGATCACGCGCCGATGCATGGCATCAAGGATGGCAGGAACTACTACTGTGAGATGAACACGATGTTCTTCAAAGTTTTTGCCGATGTAGCGCAAGCCATCAGCGATATGAATGGTTCCACCTATTGATAGGATTGTAAGGAATCCACATGTGTTTTCAAACGCATGATGAAGCGGCAATAGGGAGAGTGTCTGTAGAGGATCCGGAAATTTAACAGAACCGAGCAATGCGCGTATATCGGCCGCAATCGATCTGTCCGTCAAAATAACTGCTTTAGATGTCGAACTCGTGCCCGACGTAAATAAAATAGCGGTATCTCCGTCGGGATCAGTAGGCGACAATAATTCAGGGGAAATCGCAACATCTTGCGGAGCATTCAAAATTTCATCCAGGATAAAGAGATGGTCATCTTCACCCATTTCCGATAATAATTCTTGTTTTAAAACCTCAGATGCGATGCCCCTATCCATCACGACACGATGGGTGAGAGCCGGCAACTGGCCACGCATAGCAAGGACATGTTCGTGCCATTCGGCATCGTAGACAAACATCACCGATTCGCTGCGCTGAATGCTCGGAAGCAGTTCACTTGGCTTGAGCAGACGATCGAGGGGCACAATGACACCAAATCCAGATGCGACAGCAAGCCAAGTCACCATCCAGGGATAGCTGTTGTTCCCGATAAGCGCAATCCTGCTTCCGCGAGGCAACCTCTCCGATAGCCACGTTTGCATCTTGGCCACATCGAGCGCAAGCTCGCGGTAGGTTTTAGAGACAATCTCCGTATCACGAGGCTTGACGCGCCAACGCACAGCCTCTCGATCACCGTATACGTCTAGACCTCGCGTAATGACGTCGCGCAAATGATTGATCGGCGGCGCTTGATACCAAGTTTTCCCGATGACAATCTCAAGCTTGCGATCTAGGCTGATCGCTTTTTCGTTGGACGCAGGGTCCCGTTTAATATCCCCCATATCAATAAGGGAACAGTTGACCGTAAAGCAGGATATGCGATACAGTAACTGCCGCGATCAGGATAATCGAAACAAGTGAAATGAGGACACCTGCCACTCCGAGAGCACGTCCCTCGGTCTCGCGACGCTTCGACAAGTGAATCCCCATCGGTGTCAGAATCAGACCAAACAGTGCAAACAGCGCACTGGCACTGCCAAACACGAGGGTCGCGTAGTAATAGTAGTGAAGCAAAACTTCTTTTGATCCTTCATAAAGCAGGTAACTTCCAAAAGCTTCCTTATAGAAGAAGAGAAGAAACAGACTAAGAAGAGCCGATGTGAAGCCGAATCCCGTGATGCCGGGAATGCCTTTGTATATTTTTTTCGGCTTTTCTAAAATATAGGTCGCGGGCGGCTGATGGGCCGGCATTGTCGTCTGAGGTCCTCCTGCTGAGTAAGATTGTACAGGTGTCCCCGAACTAGCATAAGCAGTATCATGCTGCGATACGGTGGGTTCAGTGGAGACTTTGGTTGCATTGACAGGATCCACAGTCACGCGATCCTCGTCTGTATGGTTTATATGATCAGTCATAAGCAAACCCCTTTCAGCAGGCATCTGCCTGCAGTTGTTTGTTTTTATATTATCTCATAAATTAACCGATCTCTGATTCTCGTAACGGATGGTAAGATTTACGAGTTAAGAAAATCAAAATCGGCACTCTTATGTTTTAGTTTGTGGTGGGAAATCGTCAAATATAGTCTCATAGAGCAGATTAACGCTCTTCTGGCTTTCAACAGCCAGCTGCTCATACCTGTGAAGCAAATCACGACCGAGCTCTGTAAGAGAACTGCTTCCGCCCTCCTGTCCTCCCGGTTTCCGGTCGATGACATTCGCACCAAGCTGTTCTTCGAGCAGATTAAGAATCTGCCAGCCTTTGCTATAAGACAACTTCATGCGGATACACGCCGTCCGAACAGAACCAATTTCATCGATCAGACGAAGAAGTGTCGCGGGACCCGGCCCGAAAAATAAAGTCTCACGAGCCAAAATGAGCTTAAGTCGAGCGCGCATCGGAAGATTCGCCTGGTCATCAGACAAGAATTCCTGCGTGAAACCACCTTCCGGATCTCCGATACTCGATAGGACGCCTTGGTCAGAGACCGGAATGCGCTCTACAGTTCCCGGCGCAATGGCGATCAAATCCCGGAGCGTCCTTCCTTTGTCTGCGTGCACAATATGAGAAACAGCTTCGCGCCTGATGACGATGGGAAGCCCATCCTCCCCCTCGAATACAGGGAGAGCAATCGGGCTTTCTGAAACAAGCAACTTTGCGAGCGTATCACCGCCAACCGATGGAATCAGGGGTGTGGCAAGCCAGATTTTTTCGCAAGCTTTACATGTCCTGTCCGCGTATGACAATCCCTTGATGGCATCATCAAAAATAGTCGTCTCTCGCCAGTGCGAGTTATTAAGGCAAATCACACTCATCTTTGCCAGATGGCGTTCGAGCTGTTCATTCTCAAATCCCGTTATGACGACGATCGGAACGGCGCCGGCGAGTTGTAGCCGAATAATAACACGCTCAATGAAGGTAACCTGACCGGCACGCAACAAGGCAGGCAGAACTTCTTTCCCACCTCCAAACATATCCGTTACAGAATCTGCAGGTTCAAGCGGCCGGGACGCAACAATAACGGCGGCAGCTCTCGGAACATCGTTTGTTGCGTCATTTTTATCTGATGGATTATCCATCTCGGCTTCCTTATTTTCGTCTGATCGGAGCTACTTCTTCTTAGTCTTGCGATAGAAGGTATCTTCCATAGGCAGACTAGTTCGCATCTTGCCGTCAAGCTTGTAATATGCGTGCACGACAGCAGGCGCGATCGGCACGCAGGCGAGTTCCCCTATTCCGCGTGCGCCGTATGCAATGTCTATGCTCCCAGGCCCACGCACGATATGTGTTTCAATTTCCGGAACACGATTGGCACGGAACAATCCGTAAGTGCCAAGCTTAAATTTCGGAATACCGCCCGGGTTAACGAAGTCTTCCGTAAGAGCGTATCCCAGACTCATAACGCAGCCTCCTTCAATCTGTCCTTCAACAGCGGTGATATTGACAGGAGTTCCTACATCATACGCGCCGACCATTTTCTGAAGTTCGCCCTTTTCATCAATAATTGCGACCTCACAACCGTAGCTGTAACCGATATGACTAATGGGGTTCTTTTTAGGCGATCCGAGTGGATCCGTCGGTGGTCCAAACTCGCCAAAGAACTCAAGGCCCTCGAGTTTCGCGAAATCTCCTCCCACGGCGTCAAGTGCATCTTTCAAATCCTGAGCTGCCTGCCTTGTTGCTTCACCTGTGAACAACGTCTGACGAGAAGCTGTACTTGTGCCGGCGTCTGGCGTACGATCCGTATCGGGGTGCTCGAAGACGGTGTCCGAAATATCACAGTCAACCGTTTGACAAACAACCGATGTCACCATCTGGGCTACACCTTGCCCTGAGCAAGCTGCCGATGTTCGGATGTGAATTTTACTGTTTTCAACTGACAAGGTGCAGCGACCGAAGTCGGGGACACCGACGCCGAGTCCGCTGTTTTTGAAACCGCATGCAATCCCCGCATAGGGGCTTGAATCGTAGGCTTCCTTCACCGCTTCGAGACATTCGGCAAGGCCGGTGCTCGCGTCAACGATTTGCCCATTGGGGAGACTATCACCCGGCCTGACAACATTGCGGTAACGGAATTCCCACGGATCGATTCCACATTTTTCCGCAAGAAGGTTGAGGTTACATTCCATTGCGTAACAACTCTGTGTGACACCGAATCCGCGAAACGCGCCCGAAACGACATTATTCGTATAGACCGCTTTGCCAGTGACATCAACATTCTGGAAATTATAAGGTCCCGCTGCGTGCGTGCATGCTCGCTGGGTTACAGGACCGCCAAGTGAAGCGTAAGCTCCTGTGTCCGCGATAATTTCTGAAATAAGCGCAGTGATATGACCGTCTGCGTCACAGGAAGTCGTCATCTTCATGGTCATCGGGTGACGTTTCGTATGGACAAGCGTGCTGTCATAACGTGACAATTTGACGTTGACGCGTCGACCCGTTTTCCAGGCGAGCAGCGCCGCGTGATGCTGGACACTCATATCTTCACGTCCACCAAACGCACCGCCAACCAGACCGGATCTGACATGGACAAGTTCAGGCTTAATCTTGAGCATGGTCGATACTTCACGCTGTTCATCGTAGATTGACTGCGAGGCTGTGATCAAATGAACTCCGCCATCGTCTGACGGCCATCCAATGGCACACTCTGTCTCGAGGAACGCGTGTTCTTCCCAGGAAACATGATATGTTTCGGTTACGACATGCGCTGCTTCAGCGACAGCCTTATGCGCGTTTCCGCGGATCAGGCGTTCATTGGAAAGGATATTGCCACTTTCATGAATTTTAGGAGCTCCCTCTTTCATCGCCTCAAACGGGTCGAGTACGGGTTCAAGCTCCGTGTAGTCCACCTCAATCAAGTCGAGTACTTCTTGGAGACTTTCGCGCTTTCCGGTCGCTACAAGCGCGATGGAATCGCCTATATAATGGGTGATATCGCCTTCGCGAATCATCACATCCCAGTCTTGAACAATATGACCAATCGTATTGTTGGGCACATCATCAGCCGTCAGAACCGCGACGCAATCAGGATGCTCCAACGCTTTAGAGATATCAATCCGGTTAACGCGCGCACGCGGGTAACGCGAACGCAGTGCCTGTCCATAGATCATATCTTCAAACTGATAATCATCCGGAAATTTCCCAATTCCCAGTACTTTTTCGGCAACATCAACACGAGGCGATCGATCACCAACACTTGCGCTGGATTCTATCTCAGGAACAGGCAAGCCGGTGCGGAAATACATCGCCGCCATTTCGATTGCATCGATGATCTTCTTATAGCCTGTGCAGCGACATAAGTTGCCGGTAATTGCTTTAGCAATATCATCGCGCGTCGGGTCAAGGTTTTTGTCAAGCAGTACCTTCGCGGCGATCACCATCCCGGGCGTACAATAGCCGCACTGCACTGCACCAGCTTCACCGAATGCATGAACATAAACCTCTTTCTCCCGTGGTGATAGTCCTTCGACAGTGGTTATTTCCGCGCCGTCAAGCCGGGACACCTTCTGTATGCACGCTTTCACTAGTCTGCCGTCGGCGACAACCGAGCACGTGCCACAGGCACCTTCACTGCATCCGTCTTTGACAGAAGTTAGTCCGAGATCATCGCGAAGAAAGTCAATAAGTCTCTTATCCTCCGCGATAGTATGTTGTTGATGATTGACCGTTAAAGTCCAGGACATGGTCATTTCCTCCTTATGTTTTGTATGCTTACGCATCGTTAGCGACAGGGAGAACAGAGAATTGACTTGCCCTCCAGCCGGAAGACAAATTATCTCGATCCGTTTTCCTTTTCGCGTGATGTTCGTTCATTCCGCTGTTAGCGGATATCCATTGCGGGCAGATCGCGTCTGAGATATTGGCCATCCACATCTTCAATCACAATTTTACCAGATGCGACTTTGTGACGACCCCGCAGGAAAACGTCACGCACCTTGCCTTTCAAGTCAAAACCCTCGTAGGGAGTGTAATCACAGTTTTCATGGAGAAGATCGGATGTCACCGTCCATTCAACGTTTGGATCAAAGACAACAATATCGGCGTCACTGCCATTCATGAGAATGCCTTTTCTCGGAAATAAACCAAAATATTTCGCTGCATTCGTTGACGTAATGGTAGAAAATCGATTGATGTCCATGCGTCCGCGCGCAACACCAAAGGTATAAAGCAGGTGTAGGCGAAGTTCAATGCCCGGCGCGCCGTTCGGGATTTTCGTGAAATCGTCTTTGCCCATCTCTTTCTGACCTTTGAAATTAAATGAACAATGATCAGTGCCCACAAACTGGATATCCCCGGCAGCGAGTCCTTGCCAAAGTGCCTCTTGATCGCGACGCTCTCTGAGCGGCGGGCTCATAATAAACTTTGCTGACTCAAAATTATCGTCCGACGGAGTGCCGTAACGAGAACCGTCAAGTAACAGGTACTGCGGACACGTCTCGACAATGATCTTATTCCCCCGCTCACGCGCTCTTTTGATGGCAGCCAGCCCCTTCGCAGTGGACAAGTGGACAACATGGTGGTTAGCGTGCACGAGGTGGTTAACTGCCTCAAGGCGGACGATTGCTTCTTCTTCCAGCTCCGCCGGCCGCGTCAGCTGGTGATAGAAGGGTGACAAATGGCCAAGTTCACGTTCCCTGCGAACAAGCACATCGATAAGGAGACCATTTTCACAATGGAAGCCAATCGTAGCGCCGAGGCGATGTGACTCCTCTAGAGCCTCATAAATCTCATCCTCCTGCACCATCATGTTGTTTCTGTAAGCCATATACATCTTGAACGATGTGACGCCGCCCCGAACAACATCCCCCATCTCTTCTTTGAGGTGTTCATTCCATTCGGTCATCGCCATGTGAAAACCATAGTCGATTGCGCAATTGCCATCGGCCTTTTCATGCCAGCGTTCTAGACCGCGCGCCATTGTTTCTCCGTGAAACTGCGTCGCAAAATCGATCACAGTCGTGGTGCCTCCGGCAAGCGCAGCTCGCGTACCTGTAGCAAAATCATCCGCCGTTACGGTGCCCATTGATTCGAGTTGGAGATGCGTGTGCGTTTCGATACCGCCAGGCAAAAAATAGCAGCCCTCACAGTCGATGACTTTCTCGTCGACCAACGGTACCAGATCGCCGATCGCTTCGATCACCTCACCCTTGATACGGATGCTTGCAGTAAACGTTTCTTCCGGGAGGACGACGTAGCCGCCCTTGAGCAATACGGTCTGTTCCATTGAATCCTCTTCAATCAAGTGTGCCGGACACACGATCCGGCACATCTGTCGGTAAAACACTCCAACAACAGACCAATCATATGATGGATCTGCCGCTAGAGCGCACCGTTTCTTAAATGTTCGGCCAGATGGCGGCGGCACGTTTAGATGCGCGCGCATAAATATCTTCTTCATCAACCGTTAGGATTTCACGGTTTCTCATGACAACTTGACCGTTGATTATAACGTCGTTCGTCATGCGTCCATAACCACCAAACAGCAGATGACCTTTCCAGTTATCCGCACCAAACGGTGTATGTGGACGGTAATCAAGTGTTATCAAGTCGGCGTAAGCACCGGGTTTCAAGACACCTAGCGGGCGCTTGAAGTGCTGTGCACAAATAGCCGGGTTGCCATCATACTGAAGCGTGAGCGCTTCACCAAACCCAACAGTCGGATCGGATAGACGGTGCGACTGCAGTATCTTAGACACTTTGATTGACTCAAACATATCATGGGTGTAGGCGTCTGTGCCAAGTCCTAGGCGTATGCCGCGTCTCAGCATTCCGATAACAGGCGTCGCTCCAACAGCGTTGCCCATATTGGACATCGGGTTGTGGACTACCGATGTATCCGTTTCCGCAAGGATATCAAGCTCACGGTCGTTGACATTAACTGCGTGGACAGCAATGGATTTTGGACCAAGGAGCCCCCATCCGAGCAAACGTTCCGTGACGCGCATGTCATATTTCTGCAAACTGTCGTACTGATCTTCGCGGCCTTCGCCAACGTGAATATGGTAACCGGCATCAATGCCTTCCATGGCGGCCTTCGTCTTCTCCATCGACTTGTCGGAGATCGTGAATGACGCATGCATGCCAAACATACCCTTGATCATATCTTGTTCATCGGTGTTCATCGCTTTGATGAAGTCAACATTTTCCTTGATTTCACGATCTGTGATTGCCTCACCATCGCGATCTGACAACTCCATTGAGAAAGAACCACGGATACCGATTTTTTTCGCCGCCTCCGCCAGCGTAAACAGCGAACCGGTCGTCGAATGCGGGCTCGCGTGGTGATCAAACAACGTTGTCACACCATTGCGGATGCTGTCGATATAGGTTGTATAAGCCGAAAGCTCATTATCTTCTTGTGTGAGACTGCGGTCGAGCGCCCACCAGAGATTTTCCAGAA
>LSQX01038222.1_pt1 | contig 65508 bp, 61 predicted proteins | sample 654561 | NCBI WGS metagenome assembly LSQX01 (sample SAMN04489861, study PRJNA283612) | anaerobic digester metagenome | isolation source: 4 biogas reactors fed with cattle manure at either 37C or 55C with and... | place: Denmark: Kongens Lyngby | collected 2014
CCCCCTTGGAATTAGTCATCTAGTCATGTGCCTCTTCGAAAATTGTCGACATTTCCTTTGGTTTGTCGTGACGGCCGCGTAGGCTCATTTTGATGGTCTCGCGTTGGGAGGCCGATAGCACAGGCAACGAGGTGAGCATGCTTTTGCCATCCGGTCGCGGGCCGCTGAGTGATGCCGTGACGGACGCTCTTTCCAGGGATCCCGGCCCCGTGCCGGACCTCACGGAGTTGGCGAACGGGTCCTGGCCCACACCGATCGCGGACGAGGACTTTCAACTGGCGTTGTTCGTTCTGTACGCGCTGCACTATCGCACGATTCACGGAGTCGACGACGGCTGGGAGTGGGAGCCGAACCTGATCGGCGTACGCCGGATCCTTGAGGAGCGCTTCGAGTCCGCGCTCCGGGAGCTTGTTCCGTCGGATCCGCCCGCGGTCACCACTGCCCAGGATGTGTCCGAAGTCCTGTTCGAGCTCACGCGCAACGCTCCCGGCCCCTCGGTGTCGCGTCATATTGCTCGACGCGCGTCACGGGAACAGGTCCTCGAATGGCTCGTGCACAAGTCTCCCTACCAATTGATGGAGGCCGATCCGCACACGTGGGCCATCCCACGACTCCAAGGCCGTGCCAAGGCGGCGCTGGTGGAGATCCAGGCGGACGAATACGGCGGTGGACTGACCGAACGGGTGCATTCGGAACTGTTCCGAGTGACGATGACCGAAGTCGGGCTGGACCCGACCTATGGCGCCTATCTCGAGCACGTTCCAGCGATCACGCTGGCCGGCGTGAACGCGATCTCCATGTTCGGGCTCAACCGTCGCCTGCGAGGTGCCGTGGCTGGGCATCTGGCGGCGTTCGAGATGACGTCATCACAGCCGAATCGCCACTATGCGCGTGGGATCCGACGGCTCGGCTGGTCCGATGCCGCGGCGGAATACTTCGACGAGCACGTCATGGCCGACGCCATCCACGAACAGATCGCCGCGCGCGACCTGGCGGGCGGGTTGGCGGAGGCGGAGCCCGACCAGTGGCCGGAGGTGTGGTTCGGCGCGGCCAGTCTCCTCGAGCTCGAACGCTTGGCCGGCGAACAGCGACTCACTGCCTGGGACGAGGGCCGCTCGTCCTTGCGTACGCCACTGCCCGGCGACCTCCTCGAGCAGGGGGTGGCATGACGAAGCCCCCTGTACGCATCACTGTCTGCCCCGAGGGTCCCCTGCTGGTGCGCGGGGATTTTGAAGTCATCGATGGAGAAGGAAACCGACTCGACAGTCGGCGCACGATTGCGCTGTGTCGCTGCGGCGCGTCGGCCGCCAAACCGTTTTGCGACGGCAGCCACGAACTCAAGGGGTTCGAGCGCAACTGATTCCCGGGGCGGGGACAGGCAGCGGGAATTGGAGAACTCCCCGGACCGGCCACTTCACGGTTCAGGGAGTTCAACTGCTTCACAACCTAAAGCAATGGGGCCGGAAAGGCGCATCGCCGTGCCACTGGCCGGAATACTAGTCACATTCATCGGCAGATTCCCGATCCCGGGGAGCTGCCCTGCTTCATCGCATGTCCCGTCAAATGGTGGCAGGCCGGCATCTTTGATGCTCCCTAGGCTGTGGCACCAGGAGAGAACCCTTTTGAGCAGGTTGCAGGACGGAGAGCGTGGGCACTGAGCACAGCGGCTGGACACGCGCCGGGGAGAGGCCGTCGTGGGATTATGACGCCTTCGTGTCCTACCGCGGTGAGCACGCCGAACGGACGGCGCGCCTGATCCGAACGGCACTGCTCAATCTCGGCAAACGGCACCGGCCGCAATGGGAACGGCGCATCTTCGTCGATCGCTTGGCCCTCAAGGTCGGGGACATCGACGCGCGAGCGGTGGAGCCGCTGGTTGCGAGCCGGACCCTGGTCGTCGTGCTGGACGGTGATACGGCCAATTCGCTGTGGGTGGACGAGGAAATCGAGACGTGGCTCTGGACGACGGGCGCAACCGACCGCCTGTTCCTGATTTCATGCTCCCGCGATCTGAATCTCACCTGGGTCAATGGGCGTTTCGCCCGGGAGGATCAGGTGCCGCCAGCGCTCCACATGGCCTTCGACCGTGAGCCCCGGGTCTTCGATGTATCGATGGATGGAAAGCGGACCGACCGCGCGATGCTGGGCCTCTACGCCGCCATTTCAGGCATCGACCCGGATGAGCTCGAGAATGATGAGCGGCGGTTCCAGCGCCGGCAGCATCGATGGTGGGGGACCGTCCAGATCGTGGTGTTCGGGTGCCTGGCGATTCTATGTGGACTGCTGGCTGTTCTCGCGGGATGAGCCCGAGCCCCCTCCTGACCTGCGTACGCTGCCACCGTGCCGCCCATTGCCGATCTTCATGACTCCCTGCAGGACCTTTCCGAGCTGATCGACCGTCGCTTGGTGATCACCGATGAGCGGCTGCAGGTGGTGGCGTACTCGATCCACGAATCCGACCGCGACCGTGCCCGCCTCTCCCTGGTGCTGACCCACAGCGACTCCTGGCGAGTACCACCCGCTGGTGCTGGGGAGCAGACCGTGGAGGTCGCAGGAATCGGTCGCGTACGTTTCACTCCGCTCCGCGACCACCGGCATCGGGTGGGCTTCCTGTTGCTGGTGCTCGAACCCGACGAGGCGGATCTTCCGCCCGTCGTTGCTGCCCACTTATCTGAGCACACCGGTGAACTTGGGTTGATGCTGTCGCTGCGCACGCTCTATGCGGAACGTGACCGGAATCGCGTTCGTGCGTTTCTCGAGCAGTTGCTGGGCGCTGATCCGGGCGCTCGGGCAGCAGCGGCGTCCGCGCTTGTCGCGGAGGGATTGCTGGGCGCTTCGCGACACTATTCGTCCGTTGCGCTCGGACCTGATCCGCGGGACCCCGCGCACGACCCGACGCAGGCCGATGCAACCGCCCGGTTGGCTGTGGAGGCGACCATCGACTTCGTCGGCCGGACCTCGACCGCGTCCGTCGTCGGTGCCGCTATCGGCGGGGGCCTCGGGATCCTGGTTTTTCCGCGACCGGTGGTGGCCGAGCGGTTGGCCAGGATTCTCCAGGGGGAGTACGCGGGCCTCCGCGCTGGCCTTGGCCCGCTGGTGGGCGACTTGACCGAGATCGGCGAGTCTTTCCGGCGTGCCCGGCACGCTTGGCGCGTTGGCTGTGCGTCCGGGGCAGAGGGCCGCGTCCTGGCCTGGGACCGTCTTGGACTTGATCGGTTGTTGGTGCGGCTGCCCCTTGATGACCTCACGCTCGAGGACCTGCCCAGTCCCGTTCAACAACTGCTCACTGCTGGCCTCGGGCAGGACGTGCTCGCCACGTTGGAGGCCTATCTGGCGCACGGTGGGGACGCCGCGGCGACTGCGCGGGACCTGCACATTCATCGATCCACGCTCTACTACCGACTCGATCGCATCCGGGCCGTAGCCAATGTCGATCTCGCGGACGGACTGATGCGGCGGGAACTGCACACCGGTCTGCGCATCGCCGAATTGGCCGGTTTGGTGCCCTGACTTCGCGGGGAGATCCGACAGAGTGTCGGATCATGGCGGTGAGAATTCGTCGAATTTGCCCCACGACGCGACATAGTGCCGCCTCCTAGGCTTGACTCACCATCAGGACAAGACTCGGAGGACACCCATGAAGGATCTGCGGATCGCCATCGTCGGTGGTGGCATCGGCGGGCTCACGCTCGCCCTCGCGCTGCGCCAGAAGGGCTTCGACGCCACCGTCTATGAACAGGCGGACGAGCTTCGCGAGGTCGGTGCAGCAGTCGCGCTGTCGGCCAACGCGACCCGCTTCTATACGGGTCGGCTCGATCTGGAAGAGGCCATTTCGAAGGTTTGGTACGAGGTCCAGGCCCTCATCTATCGCGATGGGCTGTCGGGCGACAAGATCGCCGAATACCGCTTCGACTACAAGGGTCGTTATGGCGCGCCCTATGTCGGCATCCACCGCGCCGACCTTCAGGTCGTGCTTTCCCAGGCCGTCGGCCTGGACAAGATCGAGCTGGGCAAGAGGCTGATCGGGATTGACGACGCCGGCAACGAGGCCGTCCTCAAGTTTGCCGACGGTTCCAGTGCGACCGCCGATCTCGTCATCGGTGCCGATGGTGCGCGCTCGACCGTACGCCGCCTCATGCTGGGGTATGACGATGCGCTCTATTCCGGCGCCAGCGCGTTCCGTGGCGTGGTCACCCCCGACAAGATGCCGTCGATGCCTGACCCCGATGCCATCCAGTTCTGGATGGGCGACGGGCGCCACTGCCTGCACTATCCGATCGGCGACGACGGTGACCACAACTTCTTCCTCGTCGAGCGCACTCCCTCGCCTTGGCCGCACAAGGCCTGGATCGCCCCGACCGATGACGCCGAAAAGCTGGCGGGGTTCGGTGACTGGCACCCGGCGATCATCGAGATGGTGTCCGCGGTCACCTGCACGGAGCGTTGGGCGCTGTTCCACCGTCCGCCACTGAGCCGGTGGACCAAGGGCCGGATCACCCTGATCGGTGATGCCGCTCACGCGCTGGTCCCGCATCACGGCCAGGGCGCCAACACCTCCATCGAGGACGCGATCGTGCTCGCGGACAAGCTCGCTGCCATCAAGGATCTCGACGAGGCCCGCGCCGACTTCGAGCGCGTGCGCCGTGGCCGGACCCGCAAGATTCAGTACGCGTCCATCACCAACGCCGACGTCCTCCATCTCCCACCGGGACAGCGGGCGGACGAGCGCAACGCCCGCCTCGCCGACCCTGCGTCCTGGGACCGTCACCTCGACTGGATCCACTCCTTCAAGGCCGATGAGGAGGAGCCCAGCGATCGTCAGGGTGGCACCTGGCTGTGATGTAAGAAACTGCACTCCCAATGGGGGGCGACGACATAGTGGTCGTCGCCCCCTCTTTGCGTGCGGTTTGTGCCGTCCTCCGGATCACCATCGCGCGTAGCTAGGATCATGGGCGTTCGAGGAGGTCTTGATGAAACTTGCCACACTGCGCCGCGACGGCTCCACCACAGCCGTCCGCATTGCCGGGGATGAAGCCATCATGCTGGGTGTTCCCGCTGTTGACGCGCTGCTTGCGGATCCGGCACGTCTCGCCGCCGCAGCCGACCTGGACGGGCCACGGATTCCGCTGGCGGATGCCGACTATGCCCCTGTGGTGACATGGCCGGGAAAGATCGTCTGCGTCGGGCAGAACTATCTCAGCCACATCAAGGAGATGGGACGGGAGGTTCCGGACTATCCGACCCTCTTCACGAAATATCCCGAAGCACTGATCGGCGCGCACGATGACATCCAGCTCCCCCCGGAGTCGGAGAAGGTCGACTGGGAGTGCGAGCTGGCCATCGTCATCGGGCAACCGATCCGCCGGGCGACCGAGCCCGAGGCCGAGAGCGCAATCGCAGGTTTCGCGGTCATCAACGACATCTCCATGCGGGACTGGCAGCGGCGCACGCTCATGTGGGATCAGGGCAAGACGTGGGAGCGGTCGGCCCCGTTCGGGCCGTGGCTGGTCACCCCCGATGAGCTCCCGGGCGGCACCCGCCCCACCCTCGACGTCCGCTGCCTGGTTGACGGCGAGGTGATGCAGTCCGACAACACGAGGGACCTGGTGTTCGATCCCATCACCCTGGTCCGATACATCTCCACCATCCTCACTCTCAAACCGGGCGACGTCATCGCAACCGGCACGTCCGGCGGGGTCGGCAATGCCCGCAAACCGCCCCGCTATCTGACCGACGGGGCTGAAGTGATCACTGAGATCGAGCATTTGGGACGGTGCGTCAACCGTGCCGTGGCAGAGGAGATCTGATGCCTGACCTGGCCGAATTGCTGCAATGGGTGCGCCTCGGTGCGGACTCGTTCACCAAGGTCCTGGCTGCGGAAAACGATGACCGGCTGACGGAGCAATCAACTCTGCCGGGATGGACCCGGGGAGATGTCGTTGCGCATGTGACGGACGTGATGGAAGAGTGCGCCGCGGCCCTCTCCGCCACGACAAAGCCGGCAGGTCCGGACTCCTCCGGGGAACGGACGGCCACTGTTCTGCGCGAGAACTACCGTCAGGCAGCCTCTGCACTCCAGACCGCGCTGGCCGCTCGACCCAATCGAAGCGACTGGAAGGACAGTGTCACTGTCCGTGCCGAGGAACTCCCCTCCGAAGGCGTCCTCTGGCTCCTGGCGCGAGAACTCATGGTCCATGCGACCGATCTCGGTGGTGAGGTGTCCTTCGGGGATCTGCCCAATGACTTCTTGGGTGCCCTGATCGACGACATCGTCCGCCATCGAGCAGGCGGGGACTCACCCGCTCTGGAGATCCTGTCCCAGGACACAGGTGAAGCCTGGCGGCTGGAGGGCTCAGGTGAACCACTGCGGGTCATGGCGCTGGCCTCCGACATGGGCGCATGGCTGGCCGGACGCGAGGGCGGCAAGGTCAAGGTGCTGGGTCCGGGTGAGTTGCCGACGCTCTCTCCCTGGCTCTGATTCTCAGAGCCCTCGTCGGGCACTGGGACCTCCACCAGCCCTGGTGGCGTGGTCAGTCGACCAGCTCAGCGGGTGCTGCGAAAGTGTTGCAGACCGCCAGCCGGTCCGGCCCAGTGGCCGCAGCGCCGGCCTTGAACCACCGGGTCTGGGCGCGTCCGGTCCCGTGGGTGGCAGCCCACTCGGGCGGCACCGCCCCCCGCTTGTTGACGAGCTCGGAAAAATCGGATGGGCGAACAGCCAGCGGCCCTTCGGGGCTCATCGCCATGCCGGTGAGGCATTCGGCCTGAAGCTCGAGCCTCCGGGACAGCTCCTGGGCCCGGGCGGCTCCGTTCGGTTCGGTCTCGGTGGCGGCCTGTGCACGACTGACCCGTGCGAGGAGTCCGGTTTGCTGCTGCAGGTGGTGAGCGAACTCGTGGGTGATCACCTCGACATGGTGCAGCGGAGCGGTTGACTCCCGGTTGGTGCGGAAATAGATCGTGTTGTCGGCTCCGCAATAGAGCCCCGCCCAGTCGTCGTCGTGTTCCTCTGCATCCACGATGCAACCCGACCGTGCCAATGCGGATTCGGGTGCGAGGGCCGGCCGGTCGAGCGCGATGCCCGCCTCGGCGAGTGGTTCTGTGTGTACGCGGGTCAGGCAGTCGATCTGGGCTTCGAGGAAGGCTTCCAGCTCGGCATCGGGGACCGGCGCCTGTGGCAGGTGCAGCTCGGGGCAGGTGGTGTCCCGGAGCGTGATCCCGGCGAGCACATTGTCAGCCAGTTGATCCTCCGCCTGACCGGTGTCCCTCCCCGGCGGCACGTCTCGATCCGGATCCGCCCGCAGCAGACCGGGCGTGACGGCGGGTGATCCGGGACCGGCCAGAACGGGAGCACCATCGGTCGGGCGGACCCCAGGGGACGGGTCGCGCAGGAGCAGCAACGATGCGGCTGAGATCAACACCAACACCATCAATCCGCCGGCCACACACAAAACGAGCCCACCACACCGATGGGAGGGCGGCCGCGTACCCCTGTGCCGACGCTGCATCACAAGCTATTTCTTCGGCTTTCTGGTGGGAAAGCGACCACCGACCAGATGCATCCGCCGCGGTGGCATCTTCTGCGTGATGAGAGGGTTCTGGCGAAAACTGCCCAGATCAGTGCGCTTCGCTGCTTCGGCGACACCGGCCGCTTCCTCGGCTTCGGCCACTCCACTGGCCCGTCGTTCGGATTCCTCTCGCACGAGTGCGATGAGACGTTCTTGCACAGCCGAAGGCATCGGGGGTGCAGCAAGGTCGCGAATCGCATCGGTGGCTACCGACAAAGTGCGGGCGAGTTCGGCGCATTCGACGCAGGTGCGAAGGTGTTTCTCGACGTGGTCCCGCTCATCGTTGGTCAGCAGGTCTTCGGCAGCATCCGCGAGGATGTCGAGAGAAACATGGTCGTGCTGCCCGGGCACTCGATCGGTCACTGGTTCCTCACATTCGTCGGGCTGTTCGTGCGGTGGTGCCCGCAGGCACCCCGTTGGCTCGACACCCCGTGGGGGACAGGGCGGGGAGACGTCGGTTGGACGTTCATCGGTGTGGTGTTGGTTCCCGTCATCCGGCCGGTGCTCCCGTGCCACGGGTTTCGCGAAGGTGCGCGAGCAGGGGAACGAGCTTGGCCCGGCCGCGGGAGCAACGACTCTTGATCGTGCCGACGGCGCAGCCGAGAATCTGTGCGGCTTCCTCGACCGAATAGCCCTCCATGTCGACGAGCACGAGGGCAGCCCGCTGATCGGCGTTGATCTGACCGAGCGCGTTGGCGACATCCGCCCGGCGTTCCTTGACCTCCAAGTCGTCGCTCTCGGGGATGATGCCCAATTCGATGGCCCTGTCGGGATCGTCGGGGAGCGGGTCGACCCGGCGTACCTTGTTGCGCCGAATCCGATCCAGGCACGCATTGACGACAATCCGGTGGAGCCAGGTGGTCACCGCGGCATCGCCCCGGAAGGTGTCGGCCCGACGGAAGGCGGAGATGTACGCGTCCTGGAGGGCGTCCGCAGCCTCCTCCGGATTGCGCATGGTCCGCAGGGCCACGGCCCACAGCCGGTTCGAGTGCCGGGTCACGAGCACCTCGAATGCCTGTGGGTCCCCCGCGACATGGTCACTCAGGAGTTCGCCGTCGGAACGTTCGTCGATCACGTCGCGACCCTCCAGGAAGTGCGCTGCTGTGTTCGCGGCTGCGGGCGCAGTCGCCTTATCACCGTACGCCACATGTCATCCCCAGAACACCGCCTCGGCAATGCCGCTCTGATAGGAGTTGCCGACCGGGGGCAGTTCGGTGAACAGCACGAGCACGAAACGCGTCTTCACCGGCTTGTCCGGTTCCAGGGTGATGTCCTGCGGCGTCACGTCCGCCCCGACCCGGGGCTCCCCGGAGGCGACCGCTTCCCAGTCGACGACATTCTGTGTCTGCTGGATGTCCTGAAGACTGAGGGTGTCGTTGGTGTCGGAGTCCACGGGGACGCGCAGGTCGACCGTGGCTCCCGGCTCCGTGAGGGTTACGTCGGCGCGTTGGATCGTGCGGACCTCCCCGAGGTCGAAGACGATGCCCAACCCCTGCTTGTCCATGTCGGGGTTGCGATAGGCAACGGTGGTCCAGGCAGTGGCGGGATCGCCGTCGTGGGTCTGCCAGACGTCACCCGGGTTCTCCGAACGGGCCGGGTCCTGACCCTCGCCGCCCTCCGGGTCGAAATCGATGGCGCCGGTGATGGCCAGCGGCATCGGTTCGCGCACGGAGCCGCCGGGGGCCAGCCGCAGGCCCACGGCGATCAGGCTGCCGAGCAGGACGATGAGCGTCAACGCGATCAGCCAGCGGACCCACGACCGGGGTGGATCCCCGGGCAGCTGCCCTACATCGAGCTGGGACGGAGGGCGAGGTGGCGACGGGCGCCAGCCGGGATCGGCGGTCACCGGCGTCATCTCGCCGGTGGGGTCGTCCGCCGAGACCACGGGCAGGCGACCGGTCCGCGCGTCCGGGTCGGCGAGCGGTGCCAGCGGCAGGCCGGCCGCCGTCTCGAAGCCGGCATAGTCCATGTCTCCCACGACGGGTTCGTCGTGCATGTGCACGACGGGCACGGGATAGCGCAGGCGCCGCTCGAGATCCTGGGCGGCGTTCGCGGTCCCCAGCACGTGGTTGAGGGCGCGCACGACGTCCTGCGCCGTGCGCAGTGGTTCCTCGCGCTGACGAGGCACCGGGGAGAGAATGCGGTCGCAGATCGTGTCCAGCGCGGGGGAGACCCCGGCGCGCACCTGGCGCGGGGTCAGCAGTTGACCGTCCGCGTCGACGGGCGCCGCGGGCATGCCGTGGGCCTGACCGCCGGGCCAACGGGACACGAGCGTGCAATACAGCAGCCGCCCGAGGTCGGCGATGTCGACGCGCTCGGGGTCCGAGCTGGGGATGAGCGGATGCTGTTTGACGGGGGCCAGTTCGGACTCGAGGAGAAAGCCGACGATCTTGACGTTGCCGGTGGCCGTGATCACGATCGTGTCGGGGTTGATGCGCTCGTGATAGAGCCCCTGCTCGTGCATGCCGGCCAGCCCGTCGGCGACTTCGCGTACCAGCCACGCGGCCTCAAGGGCACTCAGGGGGCCGGCTGCGAGGAGCCGTTCGAGGGACAGGCCGGGCGCGTACTCGCACACGATGTACGGCCCCACCGCTTCCTCCGTGTCCTCCCCCTCCCGGCCGTCGGTCGCAGGGTCCCCGGGTTGGGCGTCGAGGACGCGGAGGAAGCGTGAATCCGTGGCTACGGCGGCGCGGCGCGCCGCGGCGAGCAACTGCAGATCGTCCTGACCCGGCGGCAGGAGGTGGATCAGCACAGGACGGGAGAGGACCTGGTCGGTGGCCCGCCAGGTCTGGGTCGCGGCGCGCGGCACGAGCATCTCGTCGAGGCGATAGCGTCCGCTCAGCACACGGCCGGGTCGCACCCGGATCGGGTGTACTTCCTCGGCGGTGTCCTCCTTGTCCTGATCCTCCTTGTCCTGATCGTCGTCCGGATCAGTCCCCTCGGCACCGCCTCCGGCCTGGTCGTCCTCGTTCGTCGGCAATGCGGAGGTCGGTGCATCCGGGTCGATGGCGGCGAGGACCTTGGTGCGTGGACCGTCGGTCGGCACCGCCCGGGTCGGAGCGTCGGGTCCGTCCTCCGCAGGGGGCACGGGGGGTTCGAGTTCCTCCGCGAGCGGTTCCCGGGCGACCGTCTGCACCCGCCTGGTCAGGTCCGCATCGTCGTTCTCCCGGTCAGGATCGGTGCTGCGCACGTCTGCCACGGGGTCGGCTCCTCCTTCGTCATCACCTGCGCGGTCCTCGTCCGATTCGAGTACGCCGGACGCAGACCCATTATCCGTGCGACCCCGGCTGCGGAGCCGGGCAACGATCTGGGTGACCTCGCGGACATGGAAGACATGACTGAGGCCGAGATAGGAAACGGTCACGACGAGGCCACCGATGACGAGTCCCGCCAGCGTACGCAACAACGAGTCGCCGATGCGGTCAGTGATGAACCAGGCGAGTGCGGCGCCGGGGGCGACGGCCACGGTGATCCGGCTGAGGTGTTGGACGAGTTCGGCTCCCCGGAGATCGGGGAGGAACTTGCGCAGGTGCCGGAACGAGACGATCAACCCGAACAGATAGGCGGCGGACAGCGCCAGACCGAGCATGGGCGCGACGGACAGGGGGCGGTCGAAGGGCAGCACCAGGAGCAGTGAGGCGCCGATCTGGAACGCCGCGATGAACACCTGGATGAAGAAGGTGTCCCGGTTGCGCTCGAGGGCGTAATAGGTGCGCAGGCACACGTGTTGGATCGTGAACGGCACCAGACCCACGGCGAGCGCCATGATCGTCCAGCCGATCAGGGGGGCGTCCCGGGCGCCGGTGCCGTTGCCGAACAGCAGCCGTGCGATCGGGTGCCCGAGCGCGATGAGCATCAGGGCGGCCGGGACGAGAGCGGTGGCGACGAGACGCATGGTCCGCATTACCTCGGCCGCTGTCCCGGCGGTGTCCCCGGCGGCAGCGAGGCGGGAGGCCGAGGTCACCATCGCGGTCGCCAGCGAGACGGTGATGAGGGAGTGGGGCAGGAGATAGACGAGGTACGCGTTGTTGTAGACGGTCAGACCCGCACCCGTGCCACCGGCCGTGGCCGAGGTCGCCAGGCGGCTGACGACGGCGAGCGCGACCTGATTGACGAGCACGAACCCGACGGCCCAGCCGGCGAGTTTGAACGTCTTGCCGAGACCGGTGCCCTTGAGGTCGAAGCGGGGCCGGAATCGATAACCGATCCGGGCGAGGAACACGACCAGGACGGCTGCCTGCACGATTGCGCCGAGCAGATAGCCGCCACCGAGCACCCAGATCTGGGCGGGGGTGAACACGCCCTGGCCGTCGGTCCTTCCCCAGGCGAACAGGAAGATCAGGATCGAGGCGACCTGGATGATGTTGCTCGCGACCGGGGCCCACATCATCGGCCCGAAACGGTCGCGGGCGTTCAGGATCTGACCGAGGATCACGAACGCGCCATAGAAGAACACCTCGGGCATCGTGACCATCGTGAGGAACACCATGGCCCGGTAGTGATCCGCCATCTCCGGAGTTCGCCACAGCTCCGACGAATAGATCCGCGTGATCAGGGGCGCGGCCAACGTGACCGCGATCGTCACCGTGAGCAGGATCAACAGGAAGGCGGTGGTGATGCGGTTCGTGTACGCCTCCCCGCCGTCCGCATCGTTCTTCGCCGCACGGGTGAGCTGGGGGACCAGGACGCTGTTGAGCGCGCCACCGGCGAACAGAATATAGAGCGCGGTCGGGATGGTCAGGGCGACCGCATAGGTGTCCGCCTGGGGGGTGCCGTTGCCGATGACGAAGGCCACCAGTGCGACCCGGACCAGCCCGAGCACTCGCGACACCATCGTGCCGGAGCCCATGACAGCGAGTGCCCGGAGCAGCCGTCGAGTGGCGCCACCTGCCTCGGCCACGGGTGCGTCCGCCGCGGTGGCGGGGCTCTTGTTCACGGTCGTTCTCCTCCGTCGGACCCGACCTGGGTCCCCTTCTCTGTCGTCTCGTCGGTCTGCGTGTCGATCTTGTCCCCGGCGGACGGGGCCGGATCAATCCTCACGACCGGCGGCGTGCCGTGCACATCGGGTGCTGCCCGGCGGGCCGCCTGCCGTTCGCGGCGGACCTGCCGGATCCGCAGCGCAGTGGTGGCGATCAGCACGATGCCGGACGCGACGACGATGATCCAACCAACCCTGCCGAAGTTGGTGGCCTCGACCGTCAGCCACACGCGTTTGCTCACCGGGCGACCGCCCGGTGTCGTGACCTGGGCCCAGATCCGAACCGGACCGTTGCCGACGGCATGGGGCTGCACGTTCACGGTTGCGCCCTGACGCGGCGGAATGACGATGTCCGGCATGACCGGGATCGACAGGCGCTGGGGCTGGAAGGATTCGAAGTTCAACGAGACCCGGATCGTCTGGTCGAGGTTGTTCGTCACGGTCATCGGGAACGACCCCGATTGGCCCGACATGATCACCGAGCGCTGCGCGGTCAGCTCCACGGCCTGCCCGTCCCACAGGCGACGAGTGGAGGTGAGCAGTGGTGTGGAGAAGGCGTCGAATCCGGACCGGTTCCCGCGCCACCAACTGCTCGCGGAACGGGCCATCGTGGCCGCGGCCCGAGCGGTGGCCTCATCCTCGTCGACCAGCATCCCGATGAACGCGTCATTGCCGCCGACGATGTCCCGGAGCACCTCCACCTGCGGATCGGGAAGCTCGGCGGCACGTTGTTCCTCGCCATAGGCCAGTTGGGGCTCCCAGGGCACCGGCTCCTCGGTCAGCAGGTCCCCGAGCGCCAACGGCTGCACCCACGGTGCCTGTGCCACCTCGTCGGCCTGGGCGGCTTCCGTGCTCGTGATCACCCGCACGGTCGTCGATCCCGGCTCGGTCTCCGCGGTCAGGAAACTCTCCGCCAACAGGCGTTGTCGTGTCTGGATCAGTGAGTGCGAGGCTCCGGGGCCAGGCCCGCCCGCGGTGGTGGCGGGCGAGAAGCCGATGACGGGGGCGCCCGCAACGGGGGCGAGCAGCCCGCGGGCCGCCTCGGGGGTGGCCGCCAGGATCGCGGCCGGAGCCAGTGCCTCCGCGCGCCGGAGCGCTTCGGTGTCGAGTGCCCCCCGGGCGGAATAGGCGATCAGCGGCAACCCGGCGATGCCGTCGGTCCTGCTGGCGGCGGTGCGAGTCCCCTGGACGACCTCGCCCAGACCGGTTCGGTGCAGCATCGCGAGGTCGGGGATCGCATAAGGAAGCTGGAAGCCGCGGGTGCGGTCGAGGCGGGCGTAAGCCGACAGCCATGCCTGCGCCTCGTCGGTGCCGGTGCCCGGCTCGTTGCCGGCCGGGGTCCGCACGGAGTAGCCGGCGGCCATGGCCGTCAGTTCGTCCAACAGCGAGGGGTCGACCAGCCATGCCACCGACTCGCGTTCAGCGGTCCTGAGCAGGGCGGTGAGGCGCCCTTCCGGCCCGATCTCGTGGGCGAGATGGTCGTCGGCGAACACGCCCGGGCCGATCTGCGACGGCCGGCTGGACAGGACGACGACGCTGACGATCCGGTTCGTGCCCTGGCTGGCGGCTGGCCCGTCCGCGCCCAACGGCAGCAGCATCCGGGCCTGGCCGAGGGTCGCGACCGTGCGACCGCCGGGGCGGCCGACAACCTGGGCGCCGAGCAGAAAGGTGCCGGGAGTCCAGGAGAATCCGAACGCCGCGATCGGCACCGACACCTCGAACGTCCGGGACTCCCCCGGGGCCCAGATCGGCTGGTCGGGTTGCAGCGGGGCGTACCCACCCTCGATCCACATCTGTTGACCTGTCACGGTCTGGGGCGGAGCGCTGGTGATCGAGTGCAGGTCGCCGAGGTCGGTGATCGGAGCGCGTCGGCGCCACAGCACGACCTGCGCCGCCTCGATGGGTTCATCCGTGGTGTTGCGGGCGGTCCCGCGCAGCGTCACGGTGTCCGAACGGGCCGGCAGCGCGGGGTCGGCAGCAGTCAGGTGCACTTCGACGGTGGTCGGGTCCTCCGCGGCGTACGCGGGTCCGGGAGACCCGAAAGCACCGGTGACCACGAGCAGGAAGGCGAGCAGCAGCAGGGCGATCCGGGTCGCGTGAGGACCGGTGACCGATCGGATCCGGCCTCCCGGCCACGTGTCCCGGCCCAGACTGCTCACCCGGTCATCGTAGTCGCCGGGTGCCCGCCCTCACGGGAAGCTGAGTGCGGGACGGCACGGTGACCGAAGACGTCCGGGAGCGGAGGATTGGGACGAACGGGCGGGATCGGTTGAGGGAGGCGGTTAGACTGTCTCGCCGTGCCGAAGACCCCCTCCCATGCGTTGAGCGAAGCCCAGACCAATGCCGTGGCCGAGCTGCTGCGGATCGCCCCGGTCGTGGATCGACTCGGCGAGTTGTTCGCGGCCGCCGGACACGAGCTCTATCTCGTCGGCGGTTCGGTCCGGGACGCCCTCATGGGTCGGCTCGGGCACGATCTCGACTTCACCACGTCCGCCCGGCCCGACGACGTCGAGGCACTCCTCCAGGAGTTCACCCGCGGCATTGCCGGCGCAGCGGTGTGGGACATCGGCAAGGCGTTCGGGACGATCGGGGCCCGCGTACCCGCCGAGGAAGGGGAGGGGAGCGAGGCGTACTGGCTCATCGAGGTGACCACCTTCCGCGCCGAGGTCTATCGCGAGGACTCCCGCAAACCCGAAGTCAGCTATGGCGACACGATCGAGGGTGACCTCGTGCGCCGCGACTTCACCGTCAACGCGATGGCGATCAGGCTGCCGGAGCGCAAATTCGTGGATCCCCACCGTGGGCTGCGGGATCTGGCGAGCGGAGTGTTGCGTACGCCGGGGACGCCGGAACAGTCTTTCTCCGACGACCCGCTGCGCATGATGCGTGCCGCCCGCTTCACCTCCCAGCTCTCCACTCCGGAGACCCGGTTCGCCCCCGCTCCCGAGGTGATCGCGGCCATGGTGGACATGGCCGAGCGGATCGAGATCATCTCCGCGGAGCGGGTGCGCGACGAACTCTCCAAGCTCGTCCTCACGGAGAATCCACGTCCCGGGCTGAACCTGCTGGTGGAAACCGGGCTCGCGGCGCGGGTCATCCCCGAACTGCCGGCGCTGCGGCTGGAGGTCGATGAGCATCACCGTCACAAGGACGTCTATGAGCATTCGATGACGGTGTTGGAGCAGTCGATTGCGCTGGAGAAGGTACGCGGCGCGGAGCCCGACCTGGTCGGCCGGCTGGCGGCGCTGCTGCACGACATCGGCAAGCCGGCAACCAGGAAGTTCGTCGACGGCAACCGGGTGACGTTCCACCACCACGATGTCGTCGGCGCAAAGATGGTCAAGAAGCGCCTTCGGGCGCTGCGGTTCTCCGGGGAGGAGATCAAGGACATCGCCCAGCTCGTGGAGCTGCACCTGCGGTTCCACGGCTATTCCGACGGCATGTTCGACGACAGCCGCGGCTGGACCGACTCCGCCGTGCGGCGCTATGTGCGGGATGCCGGGGACCAGCTCGAGCGGCTGCACATTCTGACCAGGGCGGACTGCACCACGCGCAACCAGCGCAAGGCCGCCCGGCTGCGGCGGGCCTATGACGATCTGGAGCGGCGCATTGAGTCGCTCGCCGAGCAGGAGGAGCTCGACGCCATTCGTCCCGACCTCAACGGCGATCAGATCATGGAGCTGCTCGGAGTGGGGCCCGGCCCTGTCGTGGGCAAGGCGTACAAGTTCCTCCTCGACGCACGACTCGAACACGGACCGCTCGGTGCGGAACGCGCCGGCGAAATGCTGCAGGAGTGGTGGGCCGAACAGGCCTGAATCTTGCGGTTTCGCGAGATCGAGGGAGGGTACGCCCACCCGCGCACCGGGGGACCGGTTGAATGGGCGCATGCTGATCGTGACGACCAATGGCATTCCCGGCTATCGTATCGAGGCTGTCCTCGGGCAGGTCATGGGCATGACCGTGCGAAGCGCCAACCTCGGATCCAACATCGCGGCGGGCTTCCGGAGCCTCGGCGGCGGGGAGCATCCCGAGTTGACGAATGTGGTTTATGAGAGCCGCAACGAGGTCATGAACCGGATGTGGAGCGAGTGCCTGCGCCGGGGCGGCAATGCTGTGGTCGGCATGCTGTTCGACACCAGTGACCTCGGCAAGAACTTCACCGAGGTGTGCGCCTTCGGCACCGCGGTGGTCGTCACGCCCATTCCCGAGGGGGAGCCGGGGGCCACCCCCCAGTCGATCGCGCGGGCCGCGGCGGAGAACCCCGGGCCCGGGAATTGGCCGCGGATGGAGCAGGGCGCCGGCGCTCCTGCCGCCGCGGCGGACTTCGGCGCAGGCCATCGCCCCGGGGCGGGGACGGATCAGGCCTATCGGCCGGATCAGAGCGGACAGCAGTGGCAGCCACCGGAGACAGCGGGCCCTGCCACCGGGTTGGACGGTGCGCCCACCAACGTGACCCAGCCCGCACAGGATCGGGGGGAATCGGCAGCGGCGCGTCCCGGTGAGAATGCGGAGCCGCAGCCGCCGGGTGCCGAGGGCCATCCCAGGCCCGGGCACGATCCGCGACAACGTCCCGCAGGTCCCCAGGAGCAGCGGCCGAACGCGGGGGATTCCTGGCTCGACCTCGGCTGACGCCACTGCTGTCGGGACATCCCGTCCCGGGCGGCCGGTGGCGAAGGGGGGGCCGCAGTGTGTTCTAATGCAACCCGTTGTCATTATCAGAAAGGTTGCCATGCGAATCCCCCACCGACTGCGTCCTCCCGCGCTGGCCGCGATCGCAGTGGTCGCTCTCTCGGCCTGCGCCGGGCCGGGTGAACCCACGACCCCCGCCGCTTCGCCCGATGCCACCATGCAGGCGGCCTCGGCGCCCGAGGTCGCCAATGCGCGCCTGGGCATTACCTATGACGGCGGGGTGATGATCGTGGAGGAGGAGTCCATGAAGCACCTGGCCGATCTCCCACTGGACGGCTTTCTCCGCCTCAACGCGGCCGGGGACAAGCGTCATCTGCTCGTCTCCACAGGGGAAGGTTTCCACGTTCTCGATACCGGCGTTGAAGTGCGCGGTCACGATGATCATTTCCATCTGTATGGGCACGAGCCGAAGCTGACCGAGACGGTGTTCCCGGCGCCGAAGCCCGGCCACGCCGTCGTTCATGCTGGACGCCTCGCGCTCTTCAGCGACGGGGCGGGCACGATCCAGGTGCTCGACCCCCACGAGATCACCAAGGGCCCGGAGGCTGCCAGCGAGACCGTTCTTGAGCCGCACCACGGCATCGCGATCCCAGTCCAGGGAGGCATGATCGTGTCGCTGCCGGACCGCAGCGGCGTCAACGTGCTGGACGAGAACGGTGCAGTGCTCGCGACCACCACCGAGTGCCCGGGCCTCCACGGCGAGGCTGCGGCGCGCGAGGCGGTCTCCGTGGGCTGTAACGATGGCACGTTGGTCATCAGAGGCACGGAGATCACGAAGGTTCCGGCGCCGGATGCGTACGGCCGGCTCGGCAACCAGGCGGGCAGCCCCGTGAGTGATTATGTGCTCGCTGACTACAAGGTCGACAAGGAGGCCACGCTTGAGCGGCCCACCCGGGTGGCACTCATCGACACCACCGCGGACTCGCTGCGGCTGGTCGAACTCCCGGCGAGCTATTCCTTCCGCTCCCTCGGTCGTGGCCCGAACGGCGAGGCTCTGGTCCTGACGACCGATGGCAACTTGGCTGTCATCGACCCGGAACAGGCCACGATCACGGAATCGATCAAGGTCACCGAGCCCTGGGAGGAGTCGGAGACTTGGCAACACCCGCGGCCGGCGCTGCGCGTCGTGGGCAATATTGCCTATGTCACCGAGCCGGGTTCGTCCCAGTTGCATGCAGTGCACCTGCCCTCGGCCAAGGCGGTCGACAGCGTGACGCTGCCGCACGTGCCGAACGAGATCCAGGATGTGGGCCTCGCTGACGCTCACGGGGATGAGGCCGACGGGGATCACGACGGGCACGATCACGGTGATGACGCCGACGGGGATCACGAGGGGCACGACCACGAGTGAGCCTGTGCCCGGCCGGCTCTGGTGCCGGCCGGGCACACCCCGGGCTCAGGGGCTGACGGGCGTCCGCAGGCTCAATAGGCTGGCTGCGAACACGGGTGACGTCAGGTCCGGGCGCGGGCGGTGTGCTGGTGGTGCGGATCGAACTCCGTGCCCCGGTCGAACGCGACGGATCCGATCACCCGGGTGCGGAGCGAGAACCCCACCCCGACGGCGATCAGCAGGCCGCCCAGGCCCACGAAACCGACGAGTGTGTGCCCATCGTGGGGGAAGATCAGCGCCACGAGGCAGGCGGCCAGCACGAAACAGGCGTTGAAGATCATGTCATAGAGCGTGAACACGCGGCCCTTGAAGTTGCCCTCGACGTGCGCCTGGACGAGCGTGTCGACGCAGATCTTCAGGGCCTGGGAGCCAAGGCCGAGACCGAACCCGGCGGCGACGAGGGTCGGCAACGTGAAAATCGAGCCCGGCACGATCTGGAGCACCCCGGCGCCGACCAACAGGAGCACCATCGTGCGGCGTACGCCCAGGCGACGCGCCAACGGCGGCACCGCCACGGCCGATGCAATGAAGCCCGCCCCCGTCGCGCCGGCCCAGAGCGCGATGTCCGCCATCGCGGCCTCGACGTTCTCGACCTCGTGGAACCAGTTGCGGAACAGGAGGATGGTGGCGACCTGCGTCATGCCATAGAGGATGCGCTGCGCACCGATCGTCACGAGGCCAATGGCGGCCGGTCGGCGCTCCCGGAGATGGCCCACCGCGCCGACCAGACCGTCCAGCACATCGCGCGGTTTGGGCACGGGTGCGGACGCTTCTTCGCGGTCGGGTCCCAGTGCACGTGCAGGGATCGCCAACGCCAGGCCCACCGTGGTCAGGAATCCGATCGCTGCGGTCAGGAAGATCAGGGCATCCGCCTGATAGGTCTCCATGCGCGTGCTCGCCCCGAACCGGATGCCGGTCGCGATGGCTGCACCGATCAGCACTCCCGCCGGGCCGATCGTCGGCATGACCGACGAAGCGATCAGATATTCGTCCTTGTCCACCGTGTGCGGCAGCGCCGCGGAGAGCCCTGCCATCAGATAGCGATTGAGGCTCATGGCGACGAGCACGCCGCCATAGAAGAGCCACATCGTCCAGCTCTCCCGCAGCCCGGGGTTGAGGACGAGCCCGGCCAGCATCAAGGAGATCAGGACGCGAATGACATCCGTGATCACCGCGACCTGGCGGCGGTTGAAGTGATCGAGCGTGAACGACACGAACGGGCCGACGATGGAGAACGGCAGCAGCGTGATGGCGAGCACCAGCGCGATCGAGCCCGCATCCGGCTGCTGCTGGGGGGAGAACAGCACATAGGCCGCCATGCCGACCTGCAGGATCCCATCGGAGGCCTGGGTCCCGATGCGCACGGCGACGAGTCGACGGAAAAGCCGGTGGCGCCACAGGCGCTTCAGGCCGTGGAAGAACTCCATCTGACTCCCCTGGGCTTAGGATTTCGCCAGCCTAGTTGACGGATCCGAGAACCAGTCCCGGGTGTTCGCGGGGGCGGACCGGCCGATCCGGTCCCGGCGGTCCGGTCCCTGGACGCCCGGGACGTCGTCAGCCGCGGACCTCACCAGCCCCCGCCGCCGCCACCACCCATGCCGCCACCGGAACGCCCACCACCGCGGGACCCGCCGGAACTCCAGCTGCTGCCACCGCGCCGGCCACCGCGGGACCCGCCCCCGTCGTTGTTGCTGCCCATCGCCGAGAGCGCGTCTCCCATGATCTCCCCGACCCCGCGGAAACCCTCGCCGATCGACTGGTTCGTGGCGCCGATGAGTCGATAGCCGCCGGTGCTCTGGCGATTTCCGAATGAACCCTGATCGATCGTGCGCACCAGATCCCCCAACGACAGGGACTGGGTCACGGCGAGCCAGTGGTCGGTCGCGGGCATGCCGCGCTGATGCTCGCCGAGCACGGCGATCCAGGACTTCTCCAGGCCGAAGATCACCGCATAGGGCAGCAGCGGTTCATAGATCTTGACCAGCGCCGCGTGATCGTCGTTGCGGGTGACGGGAGAGCTCTCGACGCCCTGCAGCCATGCGATCCGATTCGCCTCGGACATCGCGATGAAGTGTTTCAGTCCCAACAGGTGATGCCGCACCCGCCGACCCTCTTCGGTCAGCGGCCCGAACATCGGGGCCCGATAGAGAGCGGCGATCAGCAACAGCATCGCACCGACCCCGGAGAGCAGCGCCCACCAGAAATCCTGGCCGCGCGGATGTGCGGCGTACATGCCGATCCCCCCGGCCACCAGGAGACAGAAGACCATGAACCCGAACCAGCCGGGCCGCTCGTGACCCCACTCCCGCCAACCGCCGCGTATCACCAGCTCCTCCTGCTTCCGCGCGAGCTCTGCGGCGACGGACGTGTCGCGGGAGTCGAACCCCAGGCCGAAGTATCCCTTCATCACCATCCGCAGGGTGTCGTCCTTGATCGCATCGAAGTCGTCGCGGGGGATGCTCAGCGAACGCCGCAGCCGTCGGCGAGCGAGGAAACCGAGGGGCCCGGGTGGACCGTCCGGGCGCGGCTCGGTTGGTTGGCGGACTTCGAGATGGAGTACGCCGGCCCTGACGAATTCCAGCAACTGTGCGGTGGGGCCCTTCTCGGGGCGGCCCATGATGTCCGCTGCGGCGAGGGCGGGGACCTCCCTGGGTGGGCGGTATTCCGTCACCAGGACCCGGGGTCTGCTGATCCCGCGGTTGCGGAGATACCGGCCCAGGCTGACCAGCCAGAAGAGGAGGCTGATGCCGGGCAGGACCCACAGCCACCACGGCACGGGCGTGCGCGTCGGCGTATAGGCCACCGGGAACGTCCCGTTCTCGAAACCGACGGCCAGCGTGAGACCCGAGCGCCGGTCGAGGTTGCCGATCGTGCCGGTGAACGTCGTCGTGTCGTCGCCGGTGCGGCTCGTGATCCGGCACCGGTTCGTCGCGCCCTCGGGCCCCCAGTAGCAGGCGGAGTCGCCGTTGAGTCGCGACGCGAGTCCGGCGGGGACATGCAGGCGGGCGGTCACCTTGTCGAACGGCACCTCCCACCCCGAACCGTTCGCGTCGAGATAGATCTCCTGGGCGGTCCCGTCGGGCGTGTTGAGGGCTATGTCGCCCAGTCGATAGCGGATCCACCATTCGTGTGTCCCGGAGCGGAGTGTGCGCTGGGGATCACCGATGCGCAGGAGGACCACGTCCTTCTCCTCGGTGCGCTCATAGGGCTGAGGGGTGACAGGGGTGTCCCCTTGATCGGAGCGATTGCTGGAGGCGCTCGTGCGGACCGCGCCCGTCACCTCCAGCTCGGTCAGGCTGTTCCTGTGGTCCTGATAGCGCAACGGGATGGCCCGCAGGATGCCGCGGTTGGTATAGGCCTTGGGAAAGGAGGCTCGGATGTGTTCGGTCACCAGCACGTCGGTCGTCCCGTCCGGCTGCGGCTCCACGACGTAATCGCCGGTGAAACTGGTGATCGTGAACTGATTGGTGGCCGCATTCGCCTGGCTGTTCCGGGAATACCAGTGGGGGACCGTCGCCAGCAGCAGCACGGCCAGCATAACGAGCGGATAGGCGATCCAGCGCTTCCAGGTCCTCAGCACTGTTCCACTTTAGGAAGGAGAGGGGTCTCAGACTTCCTCGGAATTCTGCTCCGAGTTCTTCACGTGGAGAAATTCGAGATAGGCCTGCGTGACGTCGTCGGGGTGGCCCCGCATCATCAGCCGGCCGTGGTCGAGCCAGATGCACTCGTCGCAGAGTTCCCGGACCGACGCGAGCCCATGGGACACGAAAAACATGGCGCGGGAACGGGCCCGGAGCTCTTCGAGCTTGGCGGCCGCCCGTTCGCGGAAGCCGGCGTCACCGGTGGAGAGGGCCTCATCGACCATGAGGATGTCGGGGTCCATGTGGACGCCGACGGAGAATCCGACGCGGGCGGACTGGCCGGACGAGTAGGTCCGCATCGGCCGGTCGATGAAGGGATCGGTCCCGCCCTCCGCCCAGTCACCGACCTCCTGGGCGCGTTGGCGGACCTCTCTGCGGGACAGCCCCGTTGCGAGGCCGCCCAGGATGATGTTCTCCCGTCCGGTGAGGGCGTTGTTGAACCCGACCCCGAGCGCGAGCATGGTGGAGGCCTTGCCCCACGTCTCGATGTGGCCGGACGTGGGCGGCAGGATCCCGGCGAGGGCACGGAGCAGGGTGGACTTGCCGGCCCCGTTGGCGCCGATGACCCCCATTGTCGTGCCGTTCTTGACCTCGAAGGAGACGCCCTTGAGTGCCTCGACCGTGTGGACCTGCCGGGTGCCCCGGCCCATGCGGATCACGGCCTGTTTCAGGGTGGGCCGCTTCTCGAACGTGGTCCGATAGGTGATCTTGAGGTCGCTGACCCGGACCGCCAGGTCGGTGCGGTCGGGTTCGAGCACATAGCCGTCCCGGGTGGTCCGGGTGCGCCCTTTGCGGGAATCAGAAGATGCGGACAGCGAACTCACGCTCCCTCGTCATGAAGAGCAGGGCACCGACGGCGAACGTGCCCACGCCCCAGGCGGCGGCGATCAGCCAGGTGCCGAGCAGCGGGATCTCGCCGTTCATCAGCAAACCGCTGTACCCACCGAGCAGGTGATAGGCCGGGTTCAGCTGGGCCCAGGTGTGCAGGCCACCGGCGCGGCCCTCGACCATCTCGACGGTCCAGAGAATGGGGGAGAGATAGGTCCAGATCCGCACAAAATAGGGCAGGAAGTTGTTGGTGTCCCGGAAATAGACCTGCATGGTCGAGAACAACGCGGCCAGGCCGGCTCCGAAGAGCAGCATCATCAACAGGAAATAGAGGGCGAGCAGCTGCTGCGGCCCCCAGCCGATGTCGCCACCCAGGAGGCTGGTCACGACGAAGATCACGATCGTGACGATGATCGTGGGGATGAACCGGAAGAATGCGGTGTGCACGGCACCCAAGGGGATCAACAGCCGCGGGAACGCTGTGTTGAGGATCATCTTCCCGGCCGTTGTCACCGACGTGGCGCCCGCGTTGGCGCACGTCACCACGAAGGTGAACACGAACAGGTTCGTCGTCAGGTGCGCGAAATAGTTCGGGTTGGCTGATGCGCGGCTGGTCAGGATGGCGACCAGCAGGAAATAGACCCCCGCCATCAGCAGTGGGTTCAGCACCAACCAGAGTTGGCCGAAGAAGGTGTCGGAACTCGACGCCCGCATGTTGGAGCGGGACAGTTCGATCGCGAACTCTCGGCGTTGCCAGAGCTCCCGGATGTATTTCCGCATGGGCGGCAGACCGTTCCGGTGCGGTCCATAGTGGTTGTAGACGATCGGATGGGGTTCTGCAGCCGAACCCGTGGCTGCGCGGGGGCCTTCGCGTTGCGGCGTGAGGCCCTCCTCACTGCCCAGCGCCAGCTCTCGCGTCTCGGCCCGAGATTCGTCGCTCACCGCCACCTCCCTGGTGATCCGTTCAGCGAGTCAGTCTGCCACCCGGCGGCCGTCCCCTGCGACCGGCGTGCTGCTCCGGGTTCGTGTCGGTCCTGCCCGGCCAGGGGAATTTGCGCGTGCGTCAGTGATGACGATTCATTGAAACAGCAAATACTCTGTTCGCGTGGCTGGCAACAGACGAGAACAAATCCGGCAGGAACAAGCAAAACTCGCGCGGCGGGAACGTCGGCGTACGCTCATGATCTGGGGCGCGGCGACGGTCGTCGTGCTGGCGGTCGTGGCGACGTTCGTCATCGGCGCGGTGCGGCAGGTGTCGAACCGCCCGGACCTTGGCGCGGTGCAGACCTTCGAGGTCTCCGCGAATCACACCAGCGGGCCCGTGAGCTATCCGATGGAGCCGCCCGTGGGCGGCGACCACCGGCCGAGTTGGCTGAATTGCGGGGTCTATGAACAACCGGTTCCGAATGAGTACGCAGTGCATTCCCTGGAACACGGCGCCGTCTGGGTCACCTATCAGCCTGAGCTGCCCGCAGCCGATGTGGCGACGCTGAAGGATGCGCTGCCGGGCACCTATACGGTCCTGTCGCCCTATCCGGGTCAGGACGCTCCCGTCATCGCCTCCGCATGGGGGCACCAGCTGAAGCTCGAGTCCGCGGATGATCCCCGGCTCGCCGAGTTCATCCGGACCTATCGCATGGGCCCGCAGACACCGGAACCCGGTGCGGCCTGCACGGGCGGTCTGAGCGCACCGGGGAAGGTGGCGTGATGAGCGAACAAGCCGTGCACATCTCGCGGATCCGGGCCGCCGGCCTCGTGGCGCTGGCGCTGGCGATCGCTCTCGCCGTCGGAGTGGGTGGGTTCCTGCTCGGCCGTGGAGCCGGGGGCGCCCCGGCGGCCGAAGGAGTCGATGCGGGTTTCGCCCGGGACATGCAGACCCATCATCGGCAGGCGGTCGAGCTGTCGTTCATCATCCGCGACAAGACGGACGATCCGGCGCTGGAGACGTTGACCTACGACATCATCAACAGCCAGGCCCACCAGGCCGGACAGATGTATGGCTGGCTCGACGCCTGGGGCCTCTCCCAGAACAGCGCGGAGCCCGAGATGCAGTGGATGACCGAATTCGGTCACGAGCACGGGCACACCCACGAGGAGGCCATGGCCGCGATGGGGATGGCGACGCCGGAGCAGATCCAGCGCCTGCGTGACGCCCAGGGGGTCGAGGCCGAGCGGCTCTTCCTGGAGCTCATGATCACCCATCACGAGGGCGCGCTGGACATGGCGCAACTGGCGGTGGACCACGCCACGCAGGACGAGGCGCGCCGGCTGGCGGCGGCGATCATCGAGGTCCAGACGTCCGAAACCCGGCTGCTCCGGGAGTATCTCGCGGAACGGAGCTGACGAGCCGCTAGGTGCCGGACCGGCAAGGGATCATCCCTGATGAAATATCGACCAAGGCTTTCACACGGGAGAGAATCCGGCCTGCCGGGGCAGACTTGCCGGCGTGCGTTCGTTCAGGCGCGGGACAGGATGCTCACGAGAAAGTCCGAGGTGCCCGTGAAGCGTCGAAGGTCCCAGGTGGCGAACCGGGCATCGATCCGGAGGCCGGCCCGGGCGACGTCTGCGGCGTACGCATCGAACGAATAGCCCCGCTCTGCACCGAATCCGATGACCGCGCGACCCTCGGGTGCGAGGTGCTCGGCGATGCGGGTGAGCACCGCGACGCGGGTGGCCGGGTGGAGGAACGTCATCACGTTGCCGGCGGAGATGATGGCGTCGAAGAGATCGGGCACGCCGCGGCTCGGAAGGTCGAGTTCGGCGAGATCGCCGACGAGCCAGGTGGGGCCGGGGAAGTCCTGGGCCGCGGCTTCGATCAGAACGGGATCGAGATCGACACCGACCACTCGGTGACCCTGTCGGGCGAGATAGCCGCCCGTTCGGCCTGCGCCACAGCCGGCGTCGAGGACGTGCGCGCCACGGTCGAGCATGGCGTCGAGCAGGCGGGCCTCGCCATAGATGTCCTGGCCGCGGGCTTCGAGGTCACGGAAGCGTTCGGCGTAACGGTGGGAATGCTGCGGGTCTGCCGCCACGATCTGTGCCCATTGGCTCGGGGGAGTGTTCACAACCTTTCATTCTAGTCCTGCGCTGGCGGGTTGACATGCCGCGAATTCTGCTGGCGGTGACCCGGTGCGAGCCCGAGCTATGGTCCGGCTGGACCCATCCATTGTCTCCTAAACCCACCCGTTCTCCGTGGCCAGGCGCAGTGCCTCAGCGCGGTTCCGGGCCCCGAGCTTGCCGATGGCGGAGCTCAGATAGTTGCGCACCGTGCCCTCGGACAGGTGCACGGTCCGCGCGATCTCGCTCGTCGACACCCCACCGGTCGAGGCGGCGAGGACCAGCCCTTCCTTCTCGCTGAGCGGCGACGCCCCGATCGACAGCGACGCAGCGGCGAGCTCGGGATCGACGACGCGCAGGCCGGCGGCGGCCTTGCGGATCCCGTCGATCAGCCGGTCCACCGGCGTGTCCTTGACCAGGAACCCGATGGCACCGGCCTCCAACGCCCGTCGGAGATAGCCTGGGCGACCGAAAGTGGTGACCACGATCACTCTGGCCTCCGGCGCCGCCGCGAGCAGATGGGGCAGTGCGTCGATCCCGTCGTCCACGTCCAGTCCGCCTGCGGGCATCTGCACATCGAGAAGAACGACGTCCGGCTGGGTCGAGGCCGCTTGGTGGACAGCGGCACCGCACGACTCGGCCTGCGCCACCACGTCGAGGTCGTCCTCGATGGCGAGCATCGTGGCCAGGGCGGTGCGGATGAGGGTCTGGTCGTCGGCGATGAGGACGCGGGTGGTCCCGGCTGTTGCCCGGCCGGCCGGGTCTTGTGTCATCGGGCGGCCTCCAGGTGGGCGGTCAGCGTGGTTCCCGACGGTGCCGATTCCACGAGCAACGTGCCTCCAGCCTCCTCGATTCTGGTGCGCAACCCCGCGAGGCCGCTGCCGTTCCGTCCGTTGCGCACCGCCCGTCCGCCCAGGCCCCGGCCGTCGTCGCTGATCGTCACCCGGGCATCGTCACAGGTGATCGTGCACGTGGTCGCCTCGGCATGCCGGACGACGTTCGTCACGGCCTCCCGCAGCACATAGCCGAAGAGTTCCGAGCGCTGGTCGTCGAGGACGGGCATCGCCGTCGGAGTGATCGCCTCGACTCCGGCGGCGGCGAGCACCGATCGGGCCGAGGCGATCTCCGTGGCGAGGCGCACCTCCCGCATCCCCGAGGCCGTCGCCCGCACATCGCCCAGCGCTTGGCGGGCAACGGTGGCGAGGCTCTCGACCTCCGCGCGGGCGGCATCGTCGTCGCGGCCCAGGAGTCGCCTGGTCAGGTCGGCCTTGATGGCGATCGTCGTCAGGGAGTGACCGAGGATGTCGTGCAGGTCGCGGCCGATGCGTTCCCGCTCGGCGGCGACGGCCAGCACGGCGGTGCGTTCCTCGGCCTCGCGCAGGGCTTGGCGCGTTCGCTCCGTCTCGATGCCGAGGGCGATCGACAGGCTGATCGCAAACGCCATGGCGGCCATCACGATCCCGAAGAGATCGCGCTGCACCAACGCGACCAGGAGGACGAAGACCGTGACCGCGATGATCAGGATGCGTGACCGGCGCCAGGGAATGAGCACGGCGGCGGCGGCGGTCACATAGGAGGCGAAATAGGTGGGCCGGGCGTCGCCGCCGCTCGCCGCGCCGAGCGCAACCAATGTGCCGACCATGGCGGTGAGCCAGATCCAGCGCCGCGGTTCCGGCCAGTGCATGATCAGGGTGGTGCCGACGAACAGGACGCCGACGAGCAGGGACGCGAGGGACACCAGGGCCAGGGTGGGGAGCGGCTGCCCGATCGAAAAGACGACCGGGATCACCACGAAGATCGTGCTCGGCGCGAAATAGCCGAACCCCTGTGCGATCATCCGACGCCACCACGGCAGCTCCTGGGCCTCCGGATCGAAGGCGGGAGCCGTGGTGTCGCGGGCCGGGTTCGGCATGGGGATCCTCTCGTTGCTCATCAACGATTCTCGCTCACCATCGCCACCTGCGGTGCTTGATCACCGCCGCGAACTGCGGACCGCGCGACCATACCCGAGGGCACCGAGTCCGATGAGCCCGAGCACCCAACAGGCGAGGACGAGCACTCCGTGCCATGGGAAGCCGCCGCCCACGATGGGCCAGATCCCGATCTGACCGGCCCAGTGCGACGGCAGGAGCTTGCCGATCGTCTGCATGAACTCAGGCATCATGTCGAGCGGGAACCACAGGCCACCGACCATCGACAGTGTGAGCATCGTGAGCGTGGTGACGGCGCTGGCGGTCTGCTGCTTGAACCACAGCCCGATCACCAGACCGAGGATCACCATCGGCAGCAGGGCCAGAATCAGCAGGCCCAGAATGCTGAGCCATGTGTCGAGTGGGAGGCGTACTCCCCGAATCATCCCCGCCACCGCCACCGCCACCAGCGCCGGAACAACCGCCGCGACGGCGGTGAGGACCTTGCTGGCCACGAACTCCGTCGGCGTGAGCGGGGTGAGCATCAGCTGGCGGAACCAGCCGGACGAACGCTCGGACTGAATGCTGGTGCCGGCGCTCATGGCGGCGCCCAGCCCGCCGTACGTGGCCATCGTGACCATCATGATCGCCGCCACCGTGACGCCGCCCTCGGTCATCTGATCGCCGTAGATGCCGGAGAAGAAGAGGTACATCGTCACCGGCATCGCGATCAGGAACGCCAGGAACGACCAGTCGCGCACGAGGTGGCCGAGGCTGTGGAGGAAATAGTGGAGGAAGCGAGGCGTACGCGGAGTCGCGCGTGTGGTCGCATCGATGGTGCGGGCCGAGGTGAGCGCGATGGGGGTCATGGGGACTCCTTCTGTGAGTTGTGGGGACGCTGGCTGAGGAGGCCCGAAGGGCCGTCTCGAAGCCTTGGCTCACCCGACGACGGGCGCGGCAGATGGCTGACCGGGCGCTGCTGTGACGACGCTGAGGAACGCGTCCTCGAGGGAGGGGGCGTTGACTTCGAGGTCGCGGATGCTGTCTGCGTCGGGGCCGGTGAACAGGGCGCGGAGCGTGGCGTCGGCGTCCGCGCAGTGCAGGATGGTCCGGTCGGCGTGGCGGTCGCTGGTGACGACGCCGGGGACGTCTGTCCAATCGCGGTCGGGCCCGATGAAACTGACCTGACGGCCGCCGACGATGCGCTTGATCTCCGCGCCGGTGCCGTCCACGGCGAGACGGCCTCGGTTGAGCACGACGATGCGGTCGGCGAACTCGTCCGCCTCGTCCAGATAGTGCGTCGCGAACACGACCGTGCGGCCGCTGGCGGTGAGCTCGTTCATCGTGGCCCAGAAGCGGCGGCGGGCGTCGACGTCCATGCCGACCGTGGGCTCGTCGAGCAGCAGCAGCTTCGGGTCGGCCATGATCGCGAGCGCGAACCGCACCCGCTGCGCCTGACCCCCGGAGAGCCTGTTGGTGTTGGACCTGAGGATCGAGCCCAGATCCGCGCGCTCAATGACCTCCTCCAACGGCAGCGGATGCACATGCAGACCATGCATCATCCTAAGCAGCCGGGCGACCGAAGAGTCCCACAGCAGGGTGCCGTTCTGGAGCATCGCGCCGGTGTCGCCGCGGCGGACGGCGGTCGTGGGGTCGTTCCCGAACACGCGCACGGTTCCGGCGTCGGGCTTGGTGAGGCCGAGGATCATCTCGGTGGCGGTGGACTTGCCGGCGCCGTTCGGGCCGAGCAGGGCCAGGATCTGGCCCGCCGGGACCTCGAGATCGAGGTTGTCGACCGCGGTGAGGGACCCGTAGGTCTTGGTGAGTCCGGTGAGCGTGATCGCCGCTTCGTTCGTCATGCATCAAGCGTCGCGAGATCGGTGGGTTTCCATGAGGGTGCGATGTCACGAACTCCGGATGACAGTTGTCATCAGCCCCTGCTCGGCAGGCGTGTTCGGTCAGTGCGTCATCGGTCTGGGTCGGCTGCGGTGGTCAGCTGGGCCGCTCGTTGGTGGGAGATCTGCATGACGTGACCGATATCCCGAAGGGACAGACCTGCTGCTTTGAGCGTTGCGGCCGCAAGCCGTGATTCACTCGCCGCCCGACTTTGAGCCCGAGCGGCTTCGTTTCGCAGCTCTCGTGCGCGGGCAGAATGTTTCGCGAACTCTGACGGCAGCAGTGGGACGACGTCAATCTCGAAGGACTCCTCCGGAACCTTGGCCAGATGCGCGATGGCCTCGCGCATCTCATCCGCAGCCCGACTGAGGCGTTTGGTCTGGCTCACGGCTCCCACTTCGTCGCAGTTGAGCACCCACCAATCGCCTCGGCCACGTTCGGCAGTTACCGTGAACACCCGGCTCATCGCCACCACCCCTTCCCGAACTCCGGCGCGAACTGGTCGAAGAATTTCCGTGCTGTGAGGTCATCTATTTCACGGTGCCGTCCCAAGGTTCGCGTCGTCGAGCCCACAGAGATTGCTGAATGCCGGGCGAGCTCGAACACAGCGAACGAAAGGTTGCGGCGCTCCGCTTCCTCACGGATCCGCTGAATCACCTGACGTCTCTTCATGAGAGTAGTCCAGTGAGCACTAGACACGCAAGGCAAGTGAGGGCTAGACAAGCTTGAATCAGAGCGCCGTCGCGAGTTCATCGGCGTGCGCGGCCAGCCTCTTCACGCCACGGCGGCACCGCCGCTGGATCGTGATCGGTGAGACACCGTATCGCCGCGCTGCCTCCTTGGCACTGAAGCCGTCTGCGTAGACGCTCGCGAGGATCGCGTGCGTGTGTGGGTCCACCAAACCGCGGTCCAGGGCGGTGCGGAGCAGTCCTCGGGTCTTCCGCGGAGGATCAGGATCGACCAGCACCGGCACCTCGGTGAACCGATGCGGCTCAAGCAGCACAACGCCCTGCCGCCGCTCGGCCTGGACTGCTTTCAGCGTGTCGAGCGCCAGGTTGGCCGCGATCCGCTGCGGACGCCGATCCAGCGGATAATCCAGAATTCGCAGCCACAGGTGAGCGACATAGTCCATCACGAACGCGCCCCGATCGGCCCGCGACATCACAATCATCTTCGGCAGCAGCGCGTGGAGCACCACCCGAGCCGCCAACAGACAGCCGGCCCTCAACTCGCTCAGGAGCGCGTGCAGCGCCGGGTCGGGATCGGCCCTGACGGCCTTGAGCACGTCGCCCAACTCCACGCACCCGGCCAGCGCCGGCTGCCGATCTGCCCACAGCGCGACCCGCGGCGTACCCCTCTCCGACAACCACTCGAACTCCCGCACCAGCTCGCTGACTCCCATGGCACTTCCCCTCGACAGGTGATGCCATGAGCCTTTCCAGCGGCTGTTGCGCAACGTGTTGTCCGAAGATCCGCGGGTGTTGTCCGAGTGCGCTGAGGTGTTGTCCGGGTGTTGTCCCGGTCGATCGGGAGCCGATCAGCGTCCGGCGACGCCCGTTTCGTACGCGAACAGCACCAGCCCCACCCGATCCCGGGCCTGGAGCTTCGACAGGAGGCGACCGATGTGGGTCTTGACGGTGCCCTCGGCCATGTAGAGCCGGGCGCCGATCTCGGAGTTCGTCGCCCCGGTGGCGATCTCGGTCAGCACTTCGAGCTCCCGGTCGGTCAGCACGTCGAGCCGCGGATCCGGCCCGGTCGCGGGGGCTGCCGGAAGGGACGGGACCACGTGGTCGAGCAGCCGCCGGGTCGCACTGGGGGCCACGACGGCATCACCGGCCGCGACGTCACGGATCGCCGACAACAACTCCTCCGGGCGAGCGTCCTTGAGCATGAACCCGGACGCGCCGGCCTTCAGGGCCGCGAACACATATTCATCCAGGTCGAACGTGGTCAGGACCAGCACCCGCGTCCCCAGGTCCGCCCGCACGATCCGCCGGGTCGCTTCCACCCCGTCCATGACGGGCATCCGGATGTCCATGAGCACGACATCGGCCGGGTCCTCGATCAGCGCCGCCACCGCCTCGGCGCCGTCGGAGGCCTCACCGACGACCTCGATGTCGTCCTCGGCCTCGATCAGCATCCGGAACCCGCTGCGGACGAGGGACTGGTCGTCGACCAGGAATACACGGATCACGGGGGTCCTTTCGGTTGTTCGCGGGAGTGCGAGCCCACTCGACGATGGCTGCCCGTCGAGGTCAGCGGCACGACGGCACAGACGCGGAAGCCTCCATCGGCTCGCGGCCCCGCTTCGAGTGTCCCACCCATGGCCGACACTCGTTCACGCATGCCCTTGAGCCCATAGCCCAGGCCGTCGGACCGGGCCCCCGAGCCGAGACCGTCGTCGCTGATCTCGATCGTGATGCGGTCGGCACCGAAACGCAGCTCGACCTCTGCCCGTGCGCGAGGACCCGCGTGTTTGAGGAAGTTGGTCAAGGCTTCCTGGACGATCCGATAGACGGTCAGCTGGGTCGCCGGACCGCACGAAGGCTGGTGCCCGGTCGTGCGGAGCACCACTCGGTCGCCGGTGCGGTGCACCATCTCGGCGATGTCATCAAGGCCGGGCATGGGGGCGTACGTCGACTCCTCATCCGGTGTGTCACGGAGTACGCCGACGATCCGCCGCATCTCGACCAACGCCTCCCGTCCGGTGCCGGCGATCGTCTCCAGCACTTCCGCCGCCTTCTCGGGCTTCTTCGCCGCGAGCGCCCGGCCGCCCTCGGCCTGCACAACCATGACCGACACCGAGTGGGCGACGATGTCGTGCAATTCCCTGGCGATCTGCTGGCGGGCGTTGATCTCTGCCATCCGGGCCCGCTGGTCGCGCTCGGCCAACAGCGTCTGGACCCGCTCGTGCTCGAGCAGTTCCGCGGCCTCCTTGGCCTTGGCGGACTCCCGGAGGCGGCGGCCGATCACATAGGGCGTGAGCACCATCCCCGTGCACACCAGCATCACCACGACGAGGAAGTTGACGTCCCAGCCGTTCGAGAGGTACCAGTGCGTCGGCCCCACGATCGCCCCGAACATCCCGATCAGCACCGCACTCCGGGAACTCACCGCATCGACCTCGCGCGCCACCGAATAGACGACGACCGGGACGACCACCAGAGCGGGCAACGGGCCGTTGGCGACGAGCAGGTGCGCGACACCGGCCGTCCCACTCAGGACCAGCATGACCAACGGATAGTGGCTGCGCAGGGCGAGCGGCGCGATCAGCGCGACCGAGACGAGGAACTGGAGCTCGATCGGGCTGACCAGATAGTGGAAGCCGATCACATAGGGGAACACGGCGGCGAGTGCGAACAACAACCCGGCCAGCGCGATATCGCCGACCCAGCCGTCACGGCGATCGGCGAACGACAGACCGGGAGTCAGCCGGGGACGTGCATTCATCGTCTCCAGCGTAGGCGGGAGAGCGTAAGCTCGCATCGTGCCCGCATATCCCCATTCCGTGCGTGACGGTATCATCGCCGTTGCCATCGGCAGCGTGCTCGCGTTGCTGTTGTTGGTGGGCGTACGCGCGGCTCAGGAGCCACCGGGCGGCGTCCCCGACTCGCGGGGAGCGGACACCGCCCAGAGGGATGCGTGTCTCCTCCGTCAGGGCGCTGGCGGGGGTGCGGGGGAACCCGATCCGCAACCGGGGCCGGACTTTCCCCGCCAGGCGCACACGCTCGACACCGCGCGTCCGGTGGTGGTGCATGGGACCGGCAACGCCGAGGTTGCCTATGAGCGACTCGGCGACTTCGCAACGGTCGTGGATTTCGAATGTGACGACTGTGTCGGTTATCTGAATCTGTTCAACACGGGTTCGGCGTTGCCGATCGTCAGTGGTGAGGCGCTGGGGGATGGCTTCGACGTCCAATGGCTGATCGACACCGTGCACGAATTGAACGACGGACCGCACAATTCCCTGCTCATCACCGCCGACGGCAACTGGCGGCTCACGCTGCGCTCCTGGCACGACCTGCCCGTGGAGGACGGTCCGCTCGAGGGCAGGGGTGCCCAGGTCGTGCGGGTTGACAGCCCGAGCGTGCGGCTCTCGTTCGCTCCACTCAACTCGCGCGACACCCTGAATGTCTATGCCTATCGGCTCAGCGACCGCGGGTTCACAGCAAACGTCTGCATCGGGCGGTTCGAGTCACAGGTGGTGGATCTGCAGGGCGGGGACGTGCTCCTCATCTGGGCACGCGGCGAGTGGACCCTCGAGACACCGTGATCGGCAGACCACGCCTCCGGAAACATCGGAGGGTGCACGCTGTGCAAGGGTGCGTTGGAACGCTCTATTTCCCGGACCGGAGTTGGCGGACATAGCGGCGGTATTGCCGCGCCCCGACCGTCTTGATGAACAACTGCATCGTCGGTGGATATTCGCCCAACAGCAATGCGCGCTCGCTGCGGTTGGTGCCCTCGAGGAAGAGCTGGACGATCGTGGCCGCCTTGTCCTTGGGCAGGGTCTCCCGGCCGTGGGCGACGAGCCGGGCATATTCGACCCGGGTCAGGTGCCGCTCGATCAACGGGAGGATCTCGTTCTCCTCCGTCTCCAGATGGACGCGGATGTCGGCCGCGAGCACAGTCAGCAGGTCCACCAGCCGATCCCGCTCGTCCTCGTCCGCACGCTCGCGCCACCGGTTGATCGACGCACGGGCCCGGATGATGTCCACATGGACCCGAGCGTGTTCTTCCTCGAGCTTTCGGGAGACCGCGGGATCGATCGCCGTTCGCTGCGACAGCAGGGGCCAGATCAGCACGTCCTCACCGTGGTGGTGATCGACGAGCGTGTTCAACACAGTGGAGAGGTGATCGGCCACCACTCCTGCCCGATGCACGTCTCCGCCCGGGACTCCCCGGACAAGATCGGGGGCCGCGCCGAGCTCCCGCGTGAAGAGTCGATGGATGACCAGCATGTCCCGGGTCTCCGGCCGCTCGACCGCAGCGGCAAGGTCGGCGAGATCCTGGGCCATCGCCTCCTGGATGGCTCGGGACCCGATGGCGCCCAGCACGCGCCAGATCCACGTGGTCCCGTCCCCGGCCTGGTCTGATCGCAGGCGCACCGTCACCCGGGTGCGCGGACGGCTGTCGCTGTGATCACCGGACGGTTCGATGAGGTGCTCCACCCGGTAGAGCAGATCGCCATGTTCGGTCTCCACAGCGGTCTGTGACGGGCGATTGACCTCGGTCACTGTGTATTCCTGGGTGGAATCCCGGCCGAACACCGAGCGGGACTCGAGCCAGCGCGTACCGACCCCGTATTCCCCCGGGGTCAGCACCTCCAGGCTCACCACATGGCGGAGCAGGACCGACCAGCGGGCCAGGTCCGTCAGGACACACCAAATGTCGTCGGGTGTGGCGGCGATCGTACGGCTGACGGCTACCTCATGCGACATGGCATCAAGTCTGAGTCTCGGGAGGCGATTCTGCGCGTATCTGCCAGATATGCCCGATTTCTTGCCTCATCGAGCCAATTCTTCAGGATCCGTGTGATCGGCCGAGATCACGGTGATGCCCGGACGGCCGGTGTGCACGATCACGCCGGGGTTGAGGTTGTCCTTGGGATCGACCGCGGCGAACAGGTCCTTGATCATGTCCGAACCCGCCTGTGAGATGTCCTGGACCATCCAGGGCGCGTGCTCGCGGCCGACGCCGTGGTGATGCGACAGCGTGCCGCCGTTTTCGATGAACGACTGCTGGATCGCGCGCTTCACGTGGTCATATTTCACGAGCACGTCCTCCGACATGTCCGCGATCGCGAACGTGAAATAGAGGCAGGCGCCGGAGTGATAGTTGTGCGACAGGTGGCACATGATGTAGCCCCGGCAGTCCACCTCCGCCATCGCCTTTTCCGCGGCCGCGATGGTGTTGTCATAGAGGGTCTGCAGCTTGGAATAGGGTGCCGAGGTCTCGGACACGTCCGCCGCCGCGCCACGGTCGAGCAGGAAGTCACGGAGATAAGGGGTGTCGAACTTCTTCTGGTCATAGAGCGCGCCCGGGCCCTTGCCGATGAGCATGCCGCCGTGCGCGACGACGATCTTCTTGACGATCTCCTTCTGGCGCTTCACGTGCTCCTTGGAACCCTCGAAGCCGATGAACGACATGCACAGCGTGTCAAGATCCCAGCCGCGACGCTCCAGGACCTTGAACACACCCTCGGTGACGACCTTCTTGAGGCCCTTCTGCTTCTTCTGGGTCGAGAACGAGAACGCGGTCTCGCGGTCGTCGGAGCAGCGCGCGACCAGCACATCGGCTTCGGACTTGGAGACCGCGGCCATCGCCTTGAGGCCCGTGGGCCAGTCGGGGAAGAAGTACGCCAGGATCACCCGTTCCTCGGGCAGCCGGTGGATGTTCACCGTCGCTTCGGTGATCACACCGAGTCGGCCCTCGGAACCGAGGATCATCTCCCGCACCGAGGGGCCCGTGGAGGTGGACGGCAGCGGGCGCAGAACCAGCGTACGGCCCGGCTGGACGACCCGAAGCCCCCGCGTGATGTCCGCAATGTCTCCATAGACATCGGACTGCATGCCCGACGAGCGGGTCGCGATCCAGCCACCGAGCGTCGAGTGGGTGAACGAGTCGGGGAAGTGGCCCATCGTCCAGCCGCGGCGGTTCAGCTGCTCCTCCAGTGCCGGGCCGAGCGCGCCGGCCTGGATCCGGGCGAGCCCGGCCTCGTCGTCGATCTCCAGGACCTGGTTCATCCGGCCGAGGTCGAGCGACAGCACCACACGCTCCTCGCGGGCGCGGGGCTCGAGGGCACCGACGATGTTCGATCCGCCGCCGAAAGGAATCAGCACCGCATCGGCAGCGACGATCGCATCGACAATCGCCTGGACCTCCGCCTCATTCGCCGGATAGAGCACGGCATCGGGGACGCGCTGGAGCTGGCTGCGGCGCATGCGGATCAGGTCCCGCACGGATTTGCCGAACGTGTGGACGACGCGGTCCATGTCGTCGGTCACCAGGTATTTCTCACCCACGATCTCCGTCAGCGTGGCCCTGATGTCGTCCGTGAGCTGCGAGGCGGGGACGTTGATCTCCTCGAACGCCGGCGGCTTCTCGGTCGGGGCATTGACATCGAGACCGACCTTGTCGAGCACGAAGGGGGCAAATCGGGGCTTGTCCTCGTGATGGAATGCGATGCCCTCGACACCCCAGCCCCACCACTTCATGTGCTTCACGCCGTTGGTCACTGCTGTGGCCCCTTCTCCTCGTCCGACTGCTGGGTCGGGTTCCCGTCGCTCTCGTTGAGTTCCGTCGGTCCAGCTTCGGTTTCTGTCTTGGCGGCAATGGCTGCCTGTTCATAATCGCTCATGGTCGGCAGCCCGCTCTGAGCGGCCACCGTGTCGTGCATCTCCCGGATCTTCGCAGCGATGCGATCGGAGAACTCGTGCGCCGACTCGCCGGGGGTCGCCCACATCGGTTCACCGAACACGACGTGAACCTTGGGGCGGCCCTTCTCGGGCAGGGAGCTGCCGGTCGGCATCGCCAAGGACGCCCCGACGAGCGCGATCGGGAGGCAGGGCACGTTGCGGGAAATGCACAGTGCGGCCGTGCCGGGTTTGAAGCTGCCCATCGCGCCGGTGCGCGAGCGGGTGCCCTCCGGAAAAATCAGCAGGGGTATGCCGTCGTTGAGCAGGTGACCGGCGAGGCCCCGGGCCTTCGAGCCGCGCCCACCCCGCAGCCCCCGGCCGCGTTCGACGGGGAACGTGTTGAAGAACAGGCCGGTGGAGGCGGACTTCCAGGCCTTGCCATACCAATAATCGGCGGCGGCGCCGGTGGCCAGCTGGCGACTCAGCCGACGGGGCAGAGCGCCGATGATCAGCGGGCTGTCCAAGTGGCTGGAGTGATTGGCGACGACGATATAGGGATCCTGGAGATGACGCAGACGTTCCTTGCCGTGCACCGTGACGTCGACCAATGCCCAGATCGTCGGTTTGAGCAGAAGTTGCTGGGCGACGAAACGGGCCGCGCGGTGGCTCCTTGACCGATATCGCCCTCGTTCACTCACCGCCACAGACTAAGCCTCTCCCTTTGTCTTGTCGCCTCCCGGTCCACCCTTGTGGGGAGTCCACCAAGAACGGTGCCGGATCGTTGTGGGACCCCTCCAAGACCCTGGTCTCAGTGCCGTCGGGACGTGATCAGTCCGGAGATCCAGCGGATGATCGGGCGGGGTGCGATGCGGGCGGCCATCGCGGCGATGTTCCAGCCGACGGTCGGCACGGAGATGACCTTGCCCCTCTCCGCATCAGCCAGGGCCTCCCGGACGAGCACCGCCTTGTCGATCCAGGCCCAGCTGGGAATGGACGAGGCATTGATCGCAGCCCGGTCATGGAACTCGGTGTGCACCCAGCCGGGGCAGAGGGCGGTGACGGTGACGCCGGACTTGCGGAGCTGTGCCGCGAGCGACTCGGAATAGGTGGTCACGAATGCCTTGACCGCGGAATAGTTGCCCATCGCCATGATGCCGGCGGCCGACGAGGTGTTGATGATGATGCCCCGGCCGCGCTGCTTCATGGCACGAGCGGCGGCGCCACCGAGGATCAGGACCGCGCGGCACATGACGTCCAGCGCGCGCTCCTCGAGCTCTGTGTCCGGTTCGAGCATGGTCGACCGCAGACCGAACCCGGCGTTGTTGACCAGCAGGTGGATCGGCTGGGCCTGATCCTCCAGGCGATCGGCGACCCGCTGCGTCTGGGCGCGGTCGGCGAGGTCGGCGGGCAGGATCTCGACGTCGACGGCGGTCTCGTGGTGCAGCTCGTCCGCGTACTCCTTGAGCCGCGTCTCGTCGCGCGCAACCAACACGAGGTCATAGCCGCGGTCGGCGAGCTGGCGTGCGAATTCCGCGCCGATGCCGGATGTGGCGCCGGTGATCAGGGCTGTGGGCATGGGCTTGAGCTTAGCGAGGGCATGCCGTCGCGTGTGATTGCTGTTCCGTCGCCAATTCCGTGCGTCAGAGTCGTTCGAGCAACCACCTCATGTCCGCGACGTGCTCGGCGACCCCGCCCGGGGTTTCGAGCATGATCGGGGCGTCCGCGGTGGCGACGACCTCCACGAGACCGTCTGGGTCGCAGTGGCCGGTCCCGAGGTTGGCGTGCCGGTCGGCGCCCGAGTTGAAGGAGTCGCGGGAGTCGTTGAGGTGGATCAGGTCGATGCGGCCGGTGAGCGCCCGGACCTTCTCGACCACGCCCGGCAGCTCGATGCCGCCGGCATGGGCGTGGCAGGTGTCGAGGCAGAAGCCGACGGTGTCCCCGCCCTCGGCCTCGTGCACCGCGTCCCACAGCCGGCCGATCCGGTCGAGGTGGCGGGCCATCGCATTGTCACCGCCGGCGGTGTTCTCGATCAGCAGCGGCACCGGCATCTCCAGCCCGTCGATGCACTTGCGCCAGTTGTCGAAACCCTTCTCCGGGTCATCCTTCGCGGTGACGTGGCCGCCGTGGACGATCACCCCGGCTGCGCCGATCTCGGCGGCCGCGTGCAGTTGGGCCTGGAGCTGTTTGCGCGACGGAATGCGGACGCGGTTGTTCATCGACGCCACGTTGAGGACATAGGGGGCGTGCACATAGAGGCGTACGCCGGCCTCCTCGGCCCTCGCCTTCAGCGCCGCCGCGCCGCCCTCGAACGCCACTTCGGGGCCCTTCCAGCCCTGCGGGTTGCCGAGGAAGAACTGGGCCACGTCCGCACCGCGGGCCACCGCCTCGGCCACCGGGTCGGTCTGGTCCACATGCGCGCCGATCGTCACCACTGCCTGACTCCTCATCCCTCGGACTCCTGGACGCCCGCCACTGTAGGTCGCGCCCCCTCGCCGTGGCCCTGCTGTCCGCGGTCCATGGCCGGGTCAGTCGTCGCTGGAGCGGCGGGCGCCGAGCCAACTGAGCAGGTCCTCGTCGGTGGATTTCACCCACTCGGCGACCTCGCCGCCGGTGCAGGTGATCAGCGCGATCGTGACGTGATCGGGGGTGCGATGCACCACGCGCCAGTGCGCGCCCGAGTCGGTCCAGCGCTCCAGCTTCTCGATCTCGTCCATGGTTCTGCCTATCACGCGAGTACGGCGTGCGCGAGGGCCAGCCAGAGGGAAATCGTGCCGCGTACCCCCGCCCGCCGACAACCCGCTTGCCTGCGTTTGACAGTGTGGGGCGATGAGCGAAGAGAACCAGATCGTTGTGACCCGGACCATCGATGCGCCGTCGGACGCACTGTTCGACCTGCTGTCACTGCCCGCTCGGCACAAGGAGTTCGACGGCTCCGGCATGATCGTGGCGGACGACCACACCCAGCGGCTGTCCGCCGTCGGCGACACGTTCACCATGAACATGCACCACGAGTCCCAGGGTGGGGACTATCAGATGGAGAACCACGTGGTGACCTTTGTCGACAACCAGCTGATCGGCTGGGCACCGGCGCGCCCCGGTGAGAAGCCGGCGGGCTGGAAGTGGGTGTACATGCTCAAGGCCAAGAGCTCGCACGTCACCGACGTCACGCTCACCTATGACTGGGCGAACGTCGAGGACCCGGAGCTCGCCGCCATGTTCCCTGCCGTTCCGGAGAAGGCCCTTGAGGAATCGCTGAACCTGCTCGCCGCCGCGGTGGCCTGAGGGTCCACTTCACAACACGTCCGGGCACCTCCCAACATGAACGCCACGTCCCACCCTGCCTGCAGGGTGGGACGTCGATCTCATGCTGGGAAGTGGGAAGTCATGTTGGGAACTGGGACGTCATGCTGGGAAGTGGGACGTCACGCTGGGAAGTCAATCTCATGCTGGGGATGTCACGCTGGTTGGTTGGCGAGCGCTGTCAGGGTGTCGAGATCGACGTGCTCGGTGATCGCAGTGGCGATGCGGTCGAGCATCGCCTCGCGCAGGTCGGCAAACGCTGGTGCGGCCGGATCCGGCCGCCAGGATGAAGCGGTCGCGGTGGCAATCTCCGCCAGCCAGGCGCGGCGGAACTCGTCGTGTTCGAGTGCGCCGTGCCAGAGCGTGCCCCACACGACCACGTTGGTGGCACCGTCGAAAAACGGTTCGCCGGACGCGAGCTCGACCCGCCCGTGGTGGATCGCATAGCCCCCGACGGGATGCCCGCGCCAGGTTCCGCTCGGCAGACCCAACACCTTCTCCGCCTCGAACCGGACGACGCCGTCGAGCAGCCCGAGCCCCGCCACCCCGCCGGCGTCCGACTCCAGGTCGTCGTGGATCTCCCGGCAGAGCATCTGGAACCCGCCGCAGATCCCGAGCACGGGTTTCCCGCGGCGTACGCGCTCGACGACCGCATCCGCCAACCCGCGCTCCCGCAGCCAGGCCAGGTCCGCCACGGTCGACCGGCTCCCCGGGATGATCGCCAGGTCCGCCGTCGCGACGGTCATCGGTGACGTCGTCACCGTCACCTCGACCCCCGGCTCGGCCGCCAGCGCGTCGACGTCGGTCGCGTTCGAGATCCGCGGCAGCCGCACGACGGCAACGCTCAGCGGCGGTCCTTGCGCGGGCGCGAGCCCGCTCCAGCGATCCACCCGCAGCGCGTCCTCGCCGTCGATCCAGACGTCGTCGAGCCAGGGGAGTACGCCGAGATTGCGCAGCCCGGTTCTGCGCGTGAGCTCGGCCAATCCGGGGTCCAGCACCGACACGTCGCCGCGGAACTTGTTGATCAGATAGCCCTTGAGCCGCGCCCGGTCGGCCCCGTCGACGATCGCCCAGGTCCCGAACAGCGACGCGAGAATCCCGCCCCGATCGATGTCCCCGACGACCACGACCGGAAGGTCGAACCGCTCCGCGAGCCCGAAGTTCACATAGTCGCCGGCGCGCAGGTTGATCTCCGCCGGGGACCCCGCGCCCTCACACACGACGAGGTCGAACTCCTGCGCCACCTCCGCATAGGCGGCGAAGGCCGCCTCGGCCAGCGACCGGCGACCTGTCGCGTACTCACCCGCCTCCAACGTCCCGCCCGGCCGCCCCCGCAGCACGACGAACGACCGGCGGTCGGTCCCGGGCTTGAGCAACACCGGATTCATGGCGGACGTCGGCGCGACGCGAGCGGCCCGTGCCTGCACCCATTGCGCCCGTCCGATCTCGGCGAAGCCGTCGGGATCGGCCACCACCATGGAGTTGTTCGACATGTTCTGCGCCTTGAACGGCGCGACGCGCACCCCACGATCGGCGAGCGCCCGGCAGATTCCCGCGACCACCAACGACTTCCCGGCATCCGACGATGTACCGGCAATCAGCAGTCCGGGCAATTTCGCTCCTGTCTCACCGTGTGGGTTAGGGTGCCCTAACTTCGGGGCGGTTCGGCGTACTCTGAACTCCAAGACCTCAGAAAGGCGCCGTGTCCTTCGATTCGATTCTCGAGCTACCGCTCGGTTGGGCGTACCTCACCCTGTTCGTCATTGTCATGCTGCGCGCGAATGCAACGTACTGGGTGGGGCGGCTGCTGGTTGCCGGCGGGCGCCGTTCGCCGCGGATCGAGCGGTTCATCGACGGTCCGACGATGGCGAAGGCGAAGCGTTTCAGCGATCGGTGGGGCGTGCTGGCGGTGCCGCTGTCGTTCCTGACGATCGGGATCCAGACCGCCGTGAACATGAGTGCGGGGGCGCTGCGGATGCCGTTGTCCAGGTACCTCCCCGCGATGACCCTCGGCTGCATGATGTGGGCGCTGCTCTATTCGACGATCGGTCTCGCCGCGATCCAGACGGTGTTCTTCGCGTTGGCGTCGTCGCCGTGGGCGCTGGTCGCGCTGGCGGTGGCGGTGGCCGGGATTATTGGCGTACGCCGGTTCCAGCGCCACGCGGCCAAGGCGCGCAGCGACGAGCCCGCACCGGAGTCAGTTGACAGCGCCCGCGAGGGCTGACCGCAGCGACGAGGGCAGGCCGATGCCGTCGAACGCCGTGCCGACGAGTCGGACCGGATGCTCGGCGAGCCGGGCGCGGACCTCGGTCAGGCGGGCGGCGTGCCCGACCTCGAGTTGCGGATAGGCCCCCGGCCAGCGCATCACCAACGTGTCCAGTGGGCGATGGTTGAGGTCGACGAGGTCGGCGAGCTCCCGGTGCAGGCGCTTGCCGAGCGTGATGTCGTCCACATAGTCGAGCGCATCGCTCCCGGCCCGGCCGGCCGAGGCGCGCACCAGGAACACGTCATCGCTGCGCAGATGTGCCCACTTGCGGGACAGGAACGTCGCCGCCTTGAGCAGGCGGCCGGAGCCGGAGCGCAACAGGATGCCGGTGCCGTCGCGGAGGGCCGGGGTCTCGGCGGCTTCGACCGGATAGGCGAAGACGACCGTCGCGACGTCGGCGACCCGCGTGGTGGTCAGGCCCGCGGTGATCCCGGGCACCGTGGGCTCCAGCAACTCCGCGGCCACGGTCGCGGGCGTGGCGAGGACGAGCCGCTCGGCCGCGTACGTCCCCGCCTCCGTCGTGACGTCCCAGCCACAGGGGGTACGCCGCACTCCCCGCACCGGCGCGTTCGTGTGGATCGTCAGGTTCGCGGCGAGGATGTCGGTGAGCTTCTCGAGTCCGGTGGCGAACGAGGCGAAGAGCGGAGGAGCCGTACGCTGCGCGGTTCCCGCCGGTGGCGCCTGGCGTGGGGTCTGCCTGCGGAGCAACGACCGGCCCGTGCGTGCTGCGGGGAGGAGCTGGGCCGCGGTGGACACGAGGCTCAGGCGGTCGATGTCCCCGGCGTGGAGGTTGCCGAGCATCGGGTCCACGAAGGTGTCCGCGACGGCCCGGCCGAAGCGGTGCGTGATGAACTCGCCGACGGAGATGTCCCCGTCGATCCTCCTGCGGGCAAGCAGCGGTTCGAGGCTCGCGCGGGCGAGGGCGAACGGGGAGAGCAAACCTGACTTCACGACCGGCGCGAGTTTGCTCGGCCCGGTGGGGCCGACGCCGGCGGGGAGGGGCACGAGCTTGTTCCGGCCCTGGAGCCACGAACTGCCGGCGACGGGTGCGACGACCTCGTCGGTGAGCCCGAGGTCGTTGACCAACTGTTTCAGCTGGGGGCTGCCGAGGAACATCGCCTCCGCGCCCACGTCCACCGGGAGCCCGTGCCACCGGACCGTCCGGATCTGACCACCGATGCGCCCAGAGGCCTCCAGGACCGTGACCTTGTGGCCTTGACCGGCCAGCGTGTGAGCGGTCACCAACCCCGCGAATCCTGCCCCCACCACCACAACGCTCGTCACGGGGACCGAGCGTACAACTCCACCCGTGATCGCCGACCGGAAGTTGCCGCCTCCCTGGACCGAGGAACATTCCCTTTCGGCCGTCCATGTCGCGGTACGCCAACAATTCTCTGCCAACGTTTTCTCACCATCGTTGCCGCCTGTGGATAACCGTCCCGGACCCCCGTCGGACGGGCTTGACTCGTGGCACGCGAACGAGAGAGCACGGAGACCCAGATGACGGCGACCGATATCCGCCCCATGGCGGCTGCTGCCGCGACCAGCGCGTCCATGGCGGCCCAGCCACACCCTCGCCTGCGTCCTCGACGCCAACCGAAGTGGATCGCCGCAGGAGTGCTCGCGATGTGCCTGGGTGGATTGGGAGCGGCGTTCCTGTGGGTCGAGGCGTCGGGCTCGGCCGAGGTCCTGGTGCTCACGCGATCGGTGGCTCGCGGCGAAACGGTTGCCGCGAGTGACTTCCGAGTGGCGCGGGTCGGGCAGCTCGACGGGGCTTCCTCGGTCCAAGCGGCGGAACTGCCCGCGCTCACGGGTCAGCAGGCCCTGGTGGACCTGTCTGAAGGCGCCCTGCTGCCGGCCGGCGGGATCGGGCAGGCGGCGCTCGATGCCGAAGGAGTGCAGGTTGGGCTCCGGCTGGCACCCGGTCGGATTCCACTGGGAGAGCTGCCGGCAGGAACACCAGTGCTGCTCGTTCCCCTCGAGGACCCGAGGGTCAATCCCGGAGCAGCGGGTGACCTGCCCGCGCCGCTTCGCGGCAGTGTCCTCACCCCGCCGCGCACCGGACCCGATGGCGTGGCGCAACTGCTGGATGTGCGCCTGGACGCGGCACAGGCACCGGCGGCAGCGATGCTCGCCGCCACTGATCGGATCGTTCTGGTCAAGGAGGGCCACTGATGTCCCTCATCGTGCTCACCTCGGCGACTGGTTCCCCAGGAGTCACGACGACTGCGGTGGGGTTGGCGGTGTGCTGGCCGGGCGACACCCTGCTGGTTGATGCCGACCGGCAGCCAGCCCAGGCCGTTCTCGCAGGATTCCTCAACGGAGCACCGGCCGCTGGCCGGGGTCTCACCGCCCTCGCTCGTGCCCATCGTGAACGGCGACCTCTTGCCGACGAACTTCGGCGGCACTGCCTGCCGTTGGGTTCCCAGGATGGGGAACGACGGGTGTTCCTCCCGGGGTTCAGCCACCCCGGATCCGCGTCGCTGTTCGGGCCCGTCTGGCCGGAGCTGACGGCGGCGCTCGAGCAGCTGAGTGAGTCCGGAGTCACCGTCATCGTTGACGCCGGCCGCATCGGGGAAGGGCTGCCATCAGCGTTGCTGGCCGGGGCGGACGTCGTTCTCCTGACCACGCGCACGAGCCTGCGCGCCCTGGCCGGCGTACGCCTCCATCTCCCGCAGGCCCGTCAGCGCATCGAGTCACTGGCCACGGGCACACAGCTGGGCATGCTTCTCGTTGGGGAACGGGAACCGTACGCGGCCAGGGAGATCAGCCGTCAGTTCGGCATCCCGGTGTGGGCCAGCATCGCCAATCAGCGACGGGCAGCGCGCGTGTGGTCGGACGGAGATCCCGAACCACGAGGTTTTGCCCACAGCGCGCTCGTCCGGAGCATGCGCGCCGCCGCAGCGGGCATCCACCACCGCGTCGTGTGTCCGGAGCTCGCCCTGGACACACGGCACACCAACGAAGAGGTCGCGCGATGAATCGCAAAGCCGCGCCGCCCACGCCACTGAACAGCGTGGCCCTGTTCAACGCGCCCGTTGCCGACCGGCACACCGACCTGCCGCGGTCGGCGCCGCTCGGGGGCACGACGCTGTTCGCCCCACTGCACGAGCTCGACGTCGACGGTCTGGTGACGGCCTTCTCCCCGGACGACCTTGCGGCCCAGCCGCCGCGCCCGACCGCCAGTCCCGCCCTCGAGAACCTGGACTGGTCGTTGGTCGTCGTCCTGCGCCGCCGGGCATCGGCGGAGATCAGCGACAGGTCCGAGCAGGCCAGAGCCGAGGGTCATCCCCTCACGGAGCAGGATCGACGGCTCCTCGGCCAATCCGTGATCCGCCAGGTCGTGCGTACGCATGCCGAACGGCTCAACGACGAAGGTGCCGAGCTGTGGTCGATCGATCGCGAGGACGCCTATGCCCGCGCCGTGGAGAACGCCATCTTCGGCTATGGCCGGCTGCAACCGCTGTTCGAGATGCCCGGTGTGGAGAACATCGAGATCCACGGCTGGGACTCGGTGGTGGTGCAGCACGCGGATGGCAGTCGGACGGCTCATCCACCGGTCGCTGATTCCGACGATGAGCTGGTGGAGGCGATTCGCTTCTTCGGCGAGCAGGCCCGGCCGACCAGACCCTTCGACGATGCCCATCCCACGATGACACTCTCCCTCGGAGACCGCTTCCGATTGCATGCCATCGGTTTCGGTCTGTCGTTCCGGCCCTCGGTGACCATCCGTCAGCACACGCTTGTGGATGTCACGCTCGCCGATCTCGTCGCCGGCGGTCTGTTCCCCGACGAGGTGGGCCGTTATCTCCACGCCGCGATCCGGGCGCGCAAATCCATGGTGATTTCGGGTGACCAGGGCGCCGGCAAGACGACCCTCCTGCGGGCGCTGATTGCAGCCATTCCGGATGACGAACGTTTCGGCACGATCGAGACCGACTACGAGCTGTTGACCCATCTCCAGCCGAACCGTCGCAACATCGTGGCACTGCAGGCCAAGGTCGGTCTCGGCGAACGGCAGGACGGTCGGCCGATCGGGGAATACACGGTCGCCGACCTCATCCCGGAAGCCCTGCGCCAGAACCTCACTCGTCTGGTTGTCGGTGAGGTGCGTGGCGCCGAGGCAGCCGCGATGTTCACAGCGATGCAGTCAGGAGCAGGGTCGCTGTCGACAACCCACTCCCACTCGGCATCGTCCACCATGGACCGGCTTGCGTCCCGAGTCGCACAGGACGGAGCCATCGGTGTGGAGGAGGCTTATCACCAGATCGCGCACAACATCGACTTCCTGATCCACGTGTCGTTGGTGGACGACACGTGGCGGGGCGGCACTCGGCGCCGGTTCGTCTCCGAGATTCGTCAGTTGACGGGAAGCATCGAGAACGGGCGCCCCGTGAGTCATGTGACCTATCGGGCCGAGGCCGACGGCCCGGATCTCGCCGGGTTCCGGCCGGATCCGCGATCCCTGGATGAACTGTCACCGTTCTTCGTGACATGGCGGGGACCGGAAGCACCATGAACGTACTCCTCGCAACGATGTCGGGTGCCCTGTTGGTCGGCGGAGTGGTCGGTGTGGCCCATGGGCTGACACGCACTGCTCCCTCGACCAGCCGCCGGCGTCCGGAGACGTGGGCCGGGCGCTGGGCGCGATGGACGCGGCGACCACCGGGCCGTCGCGGGCGCACTCGGGACCGACTGCTCATCGGCGGCGTGGTGGCTGGATTCATCAGCTATCTGGTGACCGGGTGGGCGCTCCTGATCGTGGTGGTCCCGATTCTCGTCCTGGTTCTGCCGTATCTCCTCGGGGATCCTCCCAACACTGAAGCGGACATGCTGTCCAGCCTGGATCGGTGGGTCCGGGCGATGGCCGCCAACCTGCGGACCGGGCAGTCGATCAGCGACGCGCTCCGTTTGTCCGCCAAGAATCCGCCGCCGTTGCTTGCGGATGAGGTACGCCTGCTCGTCGCCCGTCTTGAGCATCGTTGGCCGGTGCGTGATGCGCTGAAAGCAATGGGCGATGCGCTCGACACACCCGATGCGGACGCCGTCCTGGCGGCGCTGGCGCTTGCTTCCCACCGCGGCGGAACTGGAGCCACCACCACATTGAGTGCGCTGAGCGATTCGGTGCAGGACCGACTGAAGGCCCACCGGGAGATCGATGCAGAACGCGCCAAACCACGTGTGGTCGTCCGTCAGGTCACAGCGATCAGCGTGGTGGTGTTCGGCCTCGGCTTGATGTTGGGTGGCGAGTTCTTCGCTCCCTATCGGAGCGGTATCGGGCAGGTCATTCTGGCGGCGCTGTTGTGCCTGTACTTCGGCGCGTTGTTGGCGATGCGCCGGATCACTGCACCGCCGCGTCGGCAACGGATCTTGCAGGAGGCCGGCCGGTGAGCTCGCAGCTGCTGATGAGCCTTGTGCTCCTGACCGGGATGTCCGTCGCCGGTGGCCTGATCGCTGTCCTCCATGGCGTCACACGGGTGCACCCTCGGTTGTCCGATGGGCTTTCGGCGCTCGAGGGAACGGTCCCCCAGGACAGTTCAGGAGCTGTCCCGCTGGCCTCCAATTCCCGCAGCGAACGAGCGGGGTTGTGGGCCTATCGGCATACTCCCATCCCGTTGACGGCAGGCCAGCGACGCAGGTTGGAACTGCAGAACAAGTCGATCGCGGAGTTCTATGCCGACAAGCTTGTCATGGGACTTCTCGGGGTGGCAGTTCCGGGCATGCTGGGAGTCGTATTCCTGCAGGTGTTGGACTTCGCACCGCTGGTGCCCGTCGGTGCGAGCCTGGCGGGCGGGACAATCGGTTGGTTCGTGCCGGACGTGCTGTTGAAGCAGGGCGACGACCGTGCGCAAAACGACGCCGTCGAGGCGATGTTCACGTTCTTCGACTTGGTCACCCTTGAACGATTGGCGAATTCGTCAGCCACCCAGTCGCTGGAGTCAGCCGCCTCGACCAGTGATCATCCGCTGTTCCTCAGCATCCGGGCCGCACTGTTGCGCGCTCGGCTCGAACAACGCCCACCCTACGGGGAGTTGCGTGCTGTGGCTGATCGACTGGACCTGCCACAGTTGGCCGACCTGGCCGATGTCCTGCAACTCGATGAGACCGGTGCGGCGGTCACCGACACACTGCGTGCCAGAGTCCGCGAACTGCGCGATGGACATCTCACCGCCGCCCGGGTCGCCGCCCATGAGGTCAGTGAGCGGATGACGGTGTTCATGGCCGTGCCCGCGATGGTCTTCGGCCTCATCTTCCTGACCCCTCCACTGCTGCGTCTCGTCAGCGGCTGAACGCCTGTGGATAACGTCCCACAGCCCTCTGCGCCCCATCAGAATCGAATCAACGAAAAGGAATCATCATGACCCGTTCTCTGCACACTGTTGTCGGCCTGTTCCTGGCCCTTTTCCACTCCGAATCCTCTGCGGCCCGCGACGAGCGCGGTCTGAGTCAGAGCACCGAGAATGCTGTCCTGCTGGCGGGTGCCGTTGCTGTCGCAGGCCTGGTGATTGCCGCGATCACCGCCTTCGTGCAGTCGCGCCTTCCCCAGTGACCGGGCAGTGGCATGACAACGAGCAGCCGGGATGAGCGCGGGTTCAGCGAGTCAGTCCAATGGGCGCTGCTCGTGCCGCTCCTCATGACGCTCCTCCTGGGCGCGATTCAGGTCGGCATGCTGTGGCACGGTCACAACACGGCCCGTCACGCCGCTGCTGCGGCAGCCGAAATCGAATCCGTCCATCAGGCGGAGCCTGGTTCCGGCCAGCCATCTGCCAGGAGGATCGCTGCCGCAGGTGGCTTGAGCGATGTTGCTGTGCGAGTGACTCGCGGGGCCGGGCGAGTCGACGTTGAAGTTTCCGCAACAGTGCCGGTGCTGATCGATCTCGGCATGGCCCGTGTCACCCAGCAAGCCAGTGCGCCGATCGAGGACGTGCGATGAGCCACCGAACCGGCTCGGAGCGAGGTGCAGCCGCGACCGAGGTGGTGTTGCTCGCACCCATCGTGATGCTGGTCGTGGCCATGCTCGTGGGCGGTGCACGTCTGTGGCTCGCCCGGGCTGCCGTGACCGATGCTGCCCAGGCCGGAGCTCGGGCAGCCACCCTCGAATATTCCGCTGGGGCAGCCAGCCTCAGCGGAGCGGCAGCGGCCGAAGCGGGATTGGACGGAGTCCCCTGCGCCACCAGCGCGGTCGCGATCGACGCTTCCGGCTATGCCGTGGCTGTTGGGCATCCTGCTGCAGTGACGGCGACCGTGAGTTGCGCGGTCCCACTCGGCGATCTTTTCGGGCTCGGTCTGCCAGGCAGCATCACGGTCGAGGCGACCAATGTTTCGGTACTCGATAGCTATCGGAGAAGACAATGAAGGGCGCAATTCGCCTGGTCCGCGGATCCGCTGCGTTGGTCGTGCTGGCGGGGGTGATCGTTGGCGCACCTCTCGTGTTGAGCCGGATCGGGGTCTGGCCCCGCATGGATGCATTTCCCGAGATTCTTCTCCGGCCGGACAATGGCTCGGTACTGGTCTGGGCGCTGACCTCCATGGGATGGGTCGCGTGGGGGACGTTCACCCTGTCGGTGGCCATCGAACTCGTGAACCTGCTGCGTGGCCGACGTCTCCCCGTGCGCATCTTCGGTTTGACCGGACCACGCGGCCCCGCAGCGCTGCTCCTGGCCGCGATCATCGGCATGCTTCCGGTGAACGCACATGCCGAGCCAGCAGGAGCGGCTCCGGCAGCGACACCGTCCGCAACCTTCGCTGCGACCGCGCCACCGGCCACCAACGCACAGAGCCAGGATCACCATCCCGAGATGGGACAGGGCGACGCATCGTCGCCGGTGGACGCCGCGGACGGCGGCCTGCGCTATACCGTGCAGCGCGGTGACGACCTGTGGACCCTGGCAGAGAAGTTCTATGGTGACGGACTCGCGTGGTCCCGCATCGTCTCCGCCAACCCCATGATTTCTTCACCGGATGTGCTTCACGTGGGCTGGGAGCTGGTGCTGCCGGGCGCCACAGAGCCCGCCGAATCCCCACTCGCTGCTGCCTCCGCTGCCACGGCAATCCCCCCAGATGCAGCGGCTCCGGAGGAAGAGGCCCATCAGCCCACGCACGCTGAGGAACCATCGAGTCCTATGACCGAGAGCTCCGACCCGGCCGCTGCCCGGACGGCTCCCGTTCCACGGCCCGCCGGACAGCCTTCCACGGGGACAGAACGCGCCAGCGCTGATGGGTCGCTCCCGGCGGACGTCGCCCCCGCAGAGCGAATCGCTTATGCCACGGCAGGGGTTTCGTCGCTGGCGGCCGCAGCGTTGCTCGCCACTCTCGTCACGCGACGCTCGATCCAGCTGCAGAACAGGGCCGAGGGACGACGGATCTTTCACCCGACCGCCGCCGGGCTCGGTTTCGAGTCGGCTCTCGGGCAGGCACAGGATCCGGTGTCGCTGCGCATTCTCGATCTGGCACTGCGGGCTCTGGGGCGGCACTACCGGGACACCGGTGAGACGCTCCCCGTGCTGCGGAGCGTGATCGTCGATGACGATGGAATTCTCCTGGAAGTCGATCGGCTGCCGGCTGACGTGCCCGTTGGTTTCCGTCTTGAAGGGGCCTCGCTCCGCGTCGCGGTCGCCGATCATGATCTGCTCACCTCTCGGGCAGGTTCGCTCCTCTCCGAACCGTCGCCCTATCCCGCGCTCGTTTGCATCGGGGAGACCCCGCGCGGCGAACTGCATCTCCATGACCTGGAATCGAGCGGAGTCCTCGTGCTCGACGGCCCGCGCGATCTGCAGGTGGGTTTGTTGAACGCACTATTGCTGGAGTTGTCCTGTTCGTGGTGGGGGCGCGGACAGTCAGTGATCGCAGTCAACGCCGACGCCCAACTGGCCGAGAGCCTCGATGACCCCTCCATCCACGTCACCGACGACCTGGACGCAGCGCTCGCGGACCTTCGTGCAGAACGGTCCTTGCGCCATCCGGTTCGTTCGGGGGACCACCCGCGCGACCTGCGGATTCGCCCCGAACTGGAGGACGCGTGGCGCCCTCATGTGCTGCTTGTCGGACAGCAGCCGACGGAGGCCCAACGGGAGGCGCTGGAGGACCTCCGGGCAGACGGGCAGTTGATCGCGGTGGTCGCGGACGGAGCGCTGCCGGGCCCGACATTCGTGCTCGGTGATCCGCTGTCCCGGCTGTCGGGGCAGTCGCCTGTGCACGCCCAGATCATGAGCCAGCGCTCGCGGGATCAGTTGGTTGAGCTGCTGACAGCGACGAACTCCACCTCCACCACCCCCGCTTCCTGGTGGGCGGAATCAGCCGGCGTAGGGGCCGAATCAGCGGAGATGGAGGACGCCGGCGTCGAGCCGGTCCGCGCTTTCCCCCCGGAGGACCTCCCGGCTCGGGCCCACGTGCCTGCTGTCGTCACCCGCGGACCGGAGTCCGGTCGCGGAATCATCGTTTCCCTGGCTGCCCGGCGGGTCGCCACCAATTCCGAGGAGCCCGCCGTGGACGCCCATGAACCAGTCCTGCACCCACAGACTGAGGACCAGCCCACGGTCCTCCTTGTCGGGCCGATCGACTTGGTGGGTACGCGTGGCGAACGCCCGTCCCGTGCTGCGCGACAGTGCATGGAATACGCCGCGTGGCTGCTGGAGCACCCGGGAGCCACCGCAACGATGATGGCCACCGAACTGTTCGTCGCCGAAGGCACCCGGCGATCCAACATGAGTCGCCTCCGCGCGTGGCTCGGGGCCAAGGATGACGGCGAGCGATTTCTTCCGGAGGCCTATTCCGGCCGCATCCACCTGGATCCTGCCGTGACATCGGACTGGAATCGCATGCAATTGCTCACGATCGGCGGAGTCAACCGTGTCGCCGACGAGAATCTGCGTGCAGTCCTTCATCTGGTTCGGGGGGCGCCGCTGGCCGACGCTGCGCCCGGACAGTGGCACTGGGCAGAGGAGCTGCGGACTGACATCTCCTCATTGGTTCGTGATGTCGGGCTGGTGCTGGGCAGTCGGGCGTTGGAGCGCGGCGACGTGGATCTTGCTCGCTGGGCTGTCAACCGGGCATTGGTTGCGGCGCCCGAGGACGAACGACTCCTGGTGATGCGCGTTCGCACCGAACATCGCGCGGGCAACCGCTGCGAGGTCGAACGTTTGGCTCTGCGTCTCGTTCGGACTGCCCGCAAGCTGAACATCGACCTGGCGGAGGAAACAGTCACCCTGCTCCAGGAAGTGGTCGAGGGCGGCCCCCGCCAGCGATCGGGCTAGCAGTCAGGAGCAGACTCCTTCGGCGCTCTCGGCAGACTGTCCAGCGCTGTCGGCTGCTACTCGGCGGTCGCGTCCCAGGCCTTGATGATCGCGATCAGTTCCGGGTGTCGCTCGGGGTCCGGTGGTCTCAAGTTGTGGGCCACCTCCGCGTCGCGTGCCGGCCCGGTGGCAGTGGAGGTGAACGCAACGCCCGGGTACTGGGTGCCGATCTGCAGGTGCACGTCGCCCTGCCAGCCGACCGCGCGGATTGCCTCGACCACGGGGCGCCAGTCGCCGGGGTCGTCCAGTTCCAGGTTGATGGCCGGCTCTCCGAAGTTGCCGTGCAGGACCACTGACCTCCAGGGGATTCCCGAGTCGCGCAGGACGGCATAGTGCCGCGTACGCTCCGCGAACTCGGCTCCGGACGCGCGGACCCAGTCCGGTTGGTCACCTGACTGAGTCACCCACCAGGTCAGATCGGGGTGGCGAGCGGCGAGTGGGGTGACGTCCTCCAGACGGTGCAGATCTGCCCAGGCGTGGACCTCGCGTTGCCGCGAATCGACCTCGAGACCCTCGACAGCCGGAAGCGCGATCGTTTCACGTGCAACCGCCCGCAGGTCGTGCTCACCCGTCACTTTGACGTCGATCGAGCGGCCCGCTGAGGAGGAGACCACCTCCAGATCGGCGCGCTGTTGGGCGAGGACTTCCCTGGACGGTTCTGCCGGGATGTCCGGGGTGGTCACCTCGACGCGGATCGCCCGCTGCGGGGCGTCCGCGGTTGTGATCCACGGGGTGTCGCTCGGCAAGGGCGCGAGCGTCGCGCGGCTCCGCTCCCGCAGGTCCGTCAGGGTCGCTGCATCGGGCACGCTGCGCGGCGTGAGCCGAACGCTTGCCCTGACGGGTCCGTCGCACTCCATCGCCAGACGCACGCTGTGGGGGCGGGCCAGCATCCCGGGCACGTCGATCCGGTCCAGCTCATCCCACGGGTCGCAGCGCTCCAGACCCACGACCGCGGATTCCCGTCGCTCCACGTCGGTCCCGACCGACAGACGGGCTCCAGGCCAGACGTTGTGGAGCTGAGTGAAGGTTTCCCAGCGGGCCTGGGTCGATTCTGCCCGGGGCCACGCGGTGAAGGACAGTTCGGGTCCGGCTCCGGCGGGGCGTACCACCGTCAACATCGATCCTTGGGCACGTTTCGGCCATGCCTCGACCAATTTCTCCACATCCGCCACCGCGGCGTTCGGCTGCAGAGTTGCCGTTACATGCCACGTCGGGGGATCGAACAGCTTTACTGCGGGAACCCGCTCCGGGCTGACCGAATCGACCCCCGACTGGGAGCGCGCCCAGCGTTCGTGGTTCGCCGGGCTGTTGGCTGTGCATCCACCCAACACGAGCGTCAAGACCCCCAGGGACGCTGCCATGCGGTGGGGCCACCGTCCGATGGAGTCCTGCAGAGTTGGACGGTTGCTGCGTTGCCCAGAGCGTCGAGGTCGCATAACGGGACCCTAGGGGAGGTTGAGGTCGTACGCTCCGGGTGCGCTCCGACTGCTATTGCGTGGCAGGGTCCAGCAGCACCGACTCGGTCGGAAAGTCGGAGGCGAACCCGCTGGGGAGCGGCGCGACGAAAACGGTTTCGGTCCGGCTCCGGGTGATCCTCCAGTCCCCGTCCTCCAATCGGAAGGCGTTGGACATCCGGCTCGAACGCAACAGTGCTGTGCCGTCGGAGAACAACAGCGGCTCCAGATGGATCCACAGCCCCTCGGCCTCGTCATCCTGGACGAAGATCTGTTCGGAGGTCACGTAGTGGGCGCTCAGCGCGAGGACCTGATCGGACTGCTCATTCCAGAACCGTGCGAAGTGGTCGCGCACCTCGGCGTGGCCGACAGCGCGCCCGGCATGGCCGGTGGTGCACTCGCCGACGGCCTCCCAGACGGCGTCCTCGGCGTACAGCTCCATGATCCTGTCGATTCGCTCCGCGTCGCCCGTGACCCCGGGTCCGGGCAGGGGGTGTCGCACAGCATCATGTATCGGGCCTGAACCCGTCGGATCTCCGACTCGGCCTCGAGGATTTCGAGACGGCGGATCAGCGCCGCGAAATCGCCAGCATCTTTCATGAGGCGGACGCTAGCCAGCTCGCCGTTGAATTGTGCAATTGCGGTGCAAAAAGCTCTCAGAATTCCGTTCAGGCAGAGCAAAGTGCGCCAGATCGCACCCAGCTCGCGACGTATCCGCCCGGTACTGAACGATGCGCCGAGTCTCTCGGGGGTTCCCGGTCTTCGGCCTGAGCGCCCTGTTCAGAGGTTCCCCCGCCGGGCCTGGTCGCGCTCGATGGCCTCGAAGAGCGCCTTGAAGTTGCCCTCGCCGAACCCGGTCGCGCCGTGGCGCTGGATGATCTCGAAGAACACCGTCGGCCGGTCCATCACGGTTTCGGTGAAGATCTGCAACAGATAGCCGCGCTCGTCGCGGTCGACGAGGATGTTGAGACGCTCCAGGTCCGCCCAGGGCAGATCGATGTCGGCGAGGCGCTGTTTGGCGTCGACGTAGTAGGTCGCCGGCACCGTCATGAACCGCACCCCGCGGTCCCGCAGCGCCTGGACGGTCGACACGATGTCGTCGGTCGCCATCGCGATGTGCTGGACGCCGGGACCGTCATACGCCTCGATGTACTCCTGGATCTGACTCTTCTTCAGCCCGTCCGCCGGCTCGTTGATCGGCATGACGATGGCATCACCGTCCGTGACCACCGTCGACATGAGGGCCGAGAACTCCGTTGAGATCTGGTCGTCGTCGAAGTGCGTGAGCTGCCGGAAGCCCATCACCCGCTCATAGAAATCGACCCAGCTCTCCAGCTGGCCCTGTACGACGTTGCCCACGACGTGATCGACCAGCGTCAGTCCCACCTCGGGTCCGACCGGGACCGGCAGCACGTCCACGTCCGAATAGCCCGGGGCGAGCGACGGGCCGTGATAGCCCGAGCGGTCGACGAACGTGTGCTGGGTGTCGCCATAGGTCGCCACCGTCGCCAGCGACAGCACCCCGTGATCGTCGGTCTCGGTCCAGGGTTCGCGGATCGAGCGGGCGCCGCGCGCGATCGCCAGTTCGTGCGCCGCAGCGGCGTCGTCGACCAGCCACGCGAGGTCATGTACGCCGTCCCCGTGCTGGGCCACGTGCTTCGTGATGGGGGAGTCGGCGGACAGTCCACCGGTGACCACGAGCCGGATCCCGCCCTGCTCCAGGACGTGGCTCACGGAATCGCGGCGCCCGGTCTCGGGGCCGGCGTACCCCGTCGAACGGAACCCGAACGCCGACATGAGGAAGCCCGCGGTCGCGCGCGCGTTGCCGACCCACAGTTCGATGGAGTCCCAGCCACGGATGTGGCTGGCGGGGGAGGTGGTCTGATCGGCCGGACGAGTATCGAAGGTGGTCATCGTGGGGTCCTTTCATCGGCCCGGGCTCGGCCGGGCCTTTGGTCGGTCAGTCGGGCGAATGCCTCGTCGTCATAGCCGGCGAAGAAGTGGTGCAGATCGTCGAGCAGGCGCTCGGTGCTCCCTGCCCGGAACAGAACCGGCTGATAGCGCGTGATGTCATAATCCGTTGTCCCCATCGCCACCAGATCGAACGGTCGATGGTCGACGAGGTTGGGGTCGGCGTACGTGTGCAATTCCCCGAAGGACGACAGAATCCCGGCGCCGAACGCCTTGGGCGCGGAGTGCTCGGTCACGACACCGAACTCGAGCGTGAACCAGAAGACCCGGGAGAAGAACTGCAACGCCTCGGCGCTCTCGGCCCGGCGGGAGGCATGGCCCGCGGCCTCGTAGAGGTCGGCCAGCACGGGGTCGGCGAGCATGTTCGCGTGCCCGATGATCTCGTGCACGATGTCCGGCTCGGGCGTGTAGTGGGGGACGGAGTGATGGCGGATGTACTGCGTCGACAGGAACCGCCGCTCCGCCAGCGCGCCATAGAACGTGCGCGTGTCCACCAGCCCCGGGACCGGATCGATATGGAATCCGGTCAGCGCGTGGACACGTTCGTCGACCTCGCGGAGTTGCGGGACCCGGTCGGTGGGGAGGATGAGGGCGCGGGCGCCGCGGAGGTACGCCGGGCAGGCGCGTGCCCGGTGCAGCTCGCTCAGCTCGGCCTGGACGCGGGCCCAGACCGCATGCTCATCGGCCGTGTATTCGACATCCGGGATCGCGGCACCCGGCACGTGCGCGGCACCGATCCGGGCGATCGCATCGCGTCGGGCCCGATAGTCGGGGTCGCTGGCACCCGGGTGGTCGTCGGGCAGCGAGACGTCGTACGCCCCAGCCGGCCGGTGATCAGCAACGGTGCTCATGCATCGAGTGTGACGTACGCCACACACAATGGAAGGATGGTGGGGCCAAGTCCGGACCTTTGGTCGGAAACCCAGCGAATGCGGGCACAACGTCCGGTTCTGTCGAGGAGAAGCAGTGTCAACTGGACGAATTGCGTTGGACGACGTCGATCGTCAGATCCTGCGCGAGTTGCAGGCGGACGGTCGCTTGTCGGTCAATGAGCTCGCGAGCCGGGTGAACGTGTCGCGGGCGACGGCGTACGCCCGCCTCGACCGCCTCCGCCGCGAGGGCGCGATCAAGGGCTATGCCGCGGTGATCGACCCGGACGTCGTCGGCCTGGGGGTGGCGGCGATCGTGTTGGTGAACGTACGCCAGCGCACTTGGGCGGAGAGCGTCGCCGAGCTCGGTGGCCTGCCCGGTGTGGAGCGCGTCATGCTGACGAGCGGCCAGTTCGACTTCGCGCTCCTCGTCCGGGTCGGCGACATCCGGGAACTCCGCGACGTCCTCCTCGGCCAGCTCCAGATGATGCCGCACGTCACCGGCAGCCAGACGATCTTCGTGCTCGACGAGCACCACAACGGTCTCGACCTCTCGCTGCTGGGGTGACCCGGGGACACGGGTCAGGCGGGGGCACTGTCCGGGTTCTCCATGGGCTCGGCCTTCGTCCCCGCCAGCGGCCACAGCCCGAAGAAGTCGCCGAGGAACGCGAGGAACGGGAACGTCACCGCGAGCAGGGCGTTGGCCAGCCACAGCTCCGCCGCGAAATCCCCCGCCGGGCCAGCCGGCAGCGCCTCACTCAGCACCGGCATCATCGCGCGATAGATCGCCGCGAGCACGAGGCCGATGACGAGCGCGAGGACGGCATTGATCACGCCCTTGAGCGGCTGCTTGACGTTCGCGAACAGCGACCCGTCCAGCATCTGCAGCACCACGATCGCGCCGAACAGGAACGGGATCGGTGCCGTGACCATGAACGTCGGCGCCTCCATGGCGGCGACCGAGGTCCCCAGCCAGAACACGAAGAGCCCGATCGCGAAGCACAGGATGGTCCACACCAGTCCCATCAACGGCTGCGCACGCAACGCCTTGACGGTCGTGATCGGCCAGACATCGAAGCAGAGGAACAGGAACATCACCGACAGTGACGTCACCATCACCACGACGACGTTCCAGGCGGTGAAGAGCCCGCCGGGGTCGAGATCGGCCCGATAGAACCCGGCGTCCGAGGCGAAGCCGAAGTCGAAGAACACCTGGAAGATCACCGCATTGAGGACATAGGCGGTGACCAGCAGCAGGACCCCGCCCAGCACCTTGTTCTTCAGCAACGAGAACGGCCACCCCCCGAACGCGATCGCCAGGAAGAACATCGTCACCACCGACGTGATGATCGTCATCACCGCCATCGGCACCGGTGGGCTCATGCCGCCGCCGCGCAGTTGCCAGTGGATCAGGGAGACGACGGCGGCGATGATCGCCGCGAGGATCAGGTACGCCAGCCCCTTGCCCGGCTGGCCGAGGCGGCCGAGTGCGGGCGGCTGGGCGCTCTGCCAGAACGCGCCGACGACGATGGCGAACGGGATGGCGCCCATGAGGGCATAGGAGGCCCAGCCCATGAACAGATCCGTGCCCATCGCGAGGATCACGAGCCACGAGATGACGATGATGCCTGCGGTCGCGACGACCCCCAGCCATGGCTGCTTCATGCCCACCCTCCCCTTGAGCGGTGTCGATGCCGCCCCACTGACCACGGGACGGCTCCGATGCCGCCCCCACTGACCACCACGGGACGGCTCCGATGCCGTCCCGCAGCCATCGTGACAGGGCCCTCTGCCACAGCGTCACCGTTGCGTGGAACGTTGGCTGCTTCCCCAAACCGGCGGCAGGGGACCGAGCGGAATGCACAGCGCGGCGTACACCCCGCCTTGAACCCCCGAACCCAGCCGCCATAATTGAGCGATTGCCGGCCATCGGGCGCGCAGGTGACCGTCCGACGCCGGACAAGCCCACGGACAAGGGAGTCACATGCCGGTTTTTGCCCACCCAGGCAGCGATGACGCGATCGTCGAGCTGCAGGACCGCTATGACCACTGGATCAACAACGAGTTCGTGCCCCCGGTGAAGGGGCAATATTTCGAGAACCCCTCTCCCGTGACCGGCCAGGTCTATTGCGAGGTCGCCCGCGGCACCGCGGAGGACATCGAAGCCGCCCTCGACGCGGCTCACGCAGCGGCCCCCGCCTGGAACTCCACGTCACCCGCCGAACGCGCGATCATCCTCAACAAGATCGCCGACCGCATCGAGGAGAATCTCGAGCAGCTCGCTGTCATCGAGACCTGGGACAATGGCAAGGGCATCCGGGAACCCCTCAACGCAGACCTGCCCCTCGCCGCCGATCACTTCCGCTATTTCGCCGGCGCCATCCGGGCCCAGGAGGGTTCGATCTCGCAGATCGACGAGAACACGGTGGCCTATCACTTCCACGAGCCCCTCGGCGTCGTCGGCCAGATCATCCCGTGGAACTTCCCCATCCTCATGGCCGTGTGGAAGCTCGCCCCGGCCCTCGCGGCCGGCAACTGTGTCGTGCTCAAGCCGGCGGAACAGACCCCGGTCTCGATCCTGGAACTCTTCAAGATCATCGGTGACCTGCTGCCCCCGGGCGTGGTCAACATCGTCAACGGGTTCGGTGTGGAGGCGGGCCGTCCGCTCGCGTCGAGCAACCGGATCCGCAAGATCGCGTTCACGGGCGAGACGACGACGGGTCGCCTGATCATGCAGTACGCATCGCAGAACCTCATCCCCGTCACGCTCGAGCTCGGCGGCAAGAGTCCCAACATCTTCTTCTCGGATGTCATGGACGCGCACGACGACTTCCGCAACAAGGCGCTCGAGGGGTTCGCGCTGTTCGCGTTCAACTCCGGGGAGGTCTGCACCTGCCCCTCCCGGGCGCTGGTCGCGACCCGGATCTATGACGAGTTCATGGAGCTGGCGATCGAGCGCGTCAAGAAGATCAGGATGGGCGATCCGCTCGACACCGACACCCAGGTCGGCGCCCAGGCGAGCAACGACCAGCTCCAGAAGATCCTGTCCTATCTGGAGATCGGCAAGGAGGAGGGCGCGAAGGTCCTGATCGGCGGCGAGCAGGCCCACTTGGAGGGCGCGCTGGCGGAGGGCTTCTATGTCCAGCCGACCGTGTTCAGCGGTGAGAATTCGATGCGGATCTTCCAGGAGGAGATCTTCGGACCGGTGGTGGCGGTGACCAAGTTCAACGGCTTCGACGAGGCCATGAAGATCGCCAACGACACCCTCTATGGGCTCGGTGCCGGCGTCTGGTCGCGCAGCATCAACACGATCCATCGCGCTGGCCGGACGATCCAGGCCGGGCGGGTGTGGTGCAACAACTACCACGCCTACCCCGCACATGCGGCGTTCGGTGGCTACAAGCAGTCCGGCATCGGCCGCGAGAACCACCACATGATGCTGGATCACTATCAGCAGACGAAAAACTTGCTCGTGTCCTATTCCGAGGACGCGCTCGGGTTCTACTGATGACTGGCACCGGTGCAACGCAGGGCCCGGGGTGGGAGAGCCGGGCCTTGGTGACCGAGGCGGCCGCGGCCCTGCTCCGCAGCCTCCATGCCGACCACGGCCCGTTGATGTTCCACCAGTCCGGCGGCTGCTGCGACGGGTCGGCACCCATGTGTTATCCCGACGGTGACTTCATCGTCGGGGACCGGGACGTGTTGCTGGGCCGGCTCGACGTGGGCGGGGAGGTGCCGCCGATCCCGGTGTGGATCTCGGGGAGTCAGTACGCCGCCTGGCGCCACACGCAGCTCATCATCGACGTGGTCCCCGGGCGCGGGGCGGGGTTCTCCCTGGAGGCCCCGACCGGGCAGCGGTTCCTCACCCGATCGCGGGTGATCCCCCCGGAGCGGCTCGATGACCTGACGGAGCCTCTCACCGGCGCCGACATCGAGAACGGCGCGGCGCCCCCTGCGGCGTACCCACCGATCGACCCCACCCGACTCGACGAGAGCTGTCCGCTCACCTGAGGGACAGCACGCCGAACCACGCGGCAGCGACGCCCAACCCGATGGCGAGGACGCCGAACACCGCCAGCGCGATCGCGACGGCCATCGGCTGGGTGCGCTCGCGGACGATCCTGCGCGCGCCGCCGCACAGGAACGCGCCGACGCCGAGCAACAACACGCCCCCGAGCGCGGCACCCGGACCGTCCCCCAGGCTGCGGGCACCGAATGCTTCAGCGAAGGGATACAGGCCGAGCGCGATGAGCGCGAGGGCAGCCGCGACCAGTCCGCCCTGCATGACCGGCGACTCGCCGGCGGCCAGCCGCCGTGCCGCCCGGAACGCGATCACGCCCCCGAGCCCGACCATCCCGATCAGGACGACCAGGAGGCCGAGCCCGGTCCAGACGATGGGTACGCCCACCATCAGATCGTCGAGCCAGCCGATGGACAGGCCTTGGGCGCGGCGGCGGGTGTACCAGGCCAACACCCAGCCGGCCGCCACCGCGAGCGCGAGCACCATTGTGCCGACCACCGTCGGCGGCTGGCCCTTGGCGTGCGTACGCGCTGGGTCGTCCGGATCGATCAGGATCGTGATCTCCCTCGTCTGGCGCGGAATCTTCACGGTCGATTCGAACCGCTGACCGTTGACCTCGTACGCCACCTCGGCCGGGTTGTGCGCGTCGTCGCGGTCGTCAAAGCTCAGGACCCGGGCCGACATGGGCTGCACCTGCCGCCGGCGTCTCCACAGGGTGCGCAGGCGCACGGCGAGCCACACGCTGAAGAGCGCCGCCGCCGCGGCGAAGATCCACGGATCGGGCTGGTCAACCATGGGCCATCAGAACCGTCCCGGGGGCGGAATGCTGTGTGTCCATCGTGGTTCCAGCCTAGGCAGGATCGGGTCGGCTCATTGCGGCGACCGGCATCGAGGGACCCTTGCGCGGTGGGGCTCGGTGCGGCGACCTACGATCGGTTCATGAGCCGGATCCGACTGAGCCTCGCAACCACCGCCCTGGCCCTTGCCCTCGCGGGTTGTGGGGCACCCGGGCTCGTCCCGACCCCGCCCGCGGAAACCCCCGCCCCGGAGGCACCAGCCACCGCAGCCCCGGCCCCGACGCGGGCACAGCCCGGCTCCGGCGCCGCACCCGACTGGGCAGAGGTGGCCGCTGTCGTGGCTCCCGGCGTCGTGGCTGTCACCGTGCAGGGAGCCGGCGGTGGCGGCCAGGGCTCCGGTGTCGTCATCGACGACGCGGGGCACATCGTCACCAACGATCACGTGGTCGCTGCGGCCGGGCGGGGTGGTGAGGTGATGATCACCCTCGACGACAACAGCGTCCATCCCGCCCGCATCGTCGGCACCGATCCGGCGAGCGACCTCGCGGTCCTGGTCGTGGAGGGCGCGGACCTCACGCCGGTGGCGATCGGGGACGACGACGCACTCCGCGTGGGCGATCCCGTGCTGGCCGTCGGCAATCCTCTCGGTCTGGCCGGGACCGTCACCTCGGGCATGGTGAGCGCGTTGAACCGGCCCGTCACCACCACCCAGGCCGGCACGGGCGGTCGAGGCGAGCCGGTGGTCACCAACGCGATCCAGACCGATGCGGCGATCAACCCCGGCAACTCGGGTGGTGCCCTGGTCAACAGCGCCGGCGAACTCGTCGGCATCAACTCGTCGATTGCGACCATGGGCCAGCAGAGCGGCAACATCGGCATCGGCTTCGCGATCACCGCGACCCAGGTCAGCAACATCACCGGTCAGCTCATCGAGAGCGGGGAGGCCCGCCACTCCTTCCTCGGAGTCACGGTCACGGACGCCGTTGCCCAGGTGGATGGCGATCAGGTCCGGGCGGCGGGAATCGCGAGTGTGGAGAGTGGTACGCCCGCGGCCGAAGTGGGCCTGCAGCGGGGCGACGCGGTCATCCGGATCGATGGTGAGGCCATTGACTCCGGTCTGGGGCTGACCGCGCAGGTCCGGGAGCGTCCACCGGGCACGGAGGTCACGCTGGGGGTCGCCCGGGACGGCACCGTCACCGACGTGCAGGTCAACCTGGGCACTCGTCCCTGACGGGGCATGGAACCACTTGTCGTCCTGATGGGCGGGCTGTACGTCGCGTACGGCCTCTTCTCCCAACGACTCCAGCGGTCGTGGCTGACCGGCCCGATGATCTTCACCGCGGTCGGTCTTCTTGCGGGCTCGGTCGGGCTCGGCCTGTTCACCGTTCCCCTGGAGAGCACGGTCATCGGACACATCGCCGAGTTGACGCTCGCCGTGGTGTTGTTCGGGGACGCGGCTCGGACCGACCTCACCAGCCTCCGCCACCCCCAGCTCGCGGTCCGATCACTGGCGCTGGGTCTGCCGCTGGTCATGGCCCTGGGGACGCTCGCTGCCTGGCTCATCCTCGGCGAGGTCAGCTGGCTGATCGCCGGACTGATCGCCGTCATCCTCGCGCCCACCGACGCGGCACTCGGCAAGACCGTCATCGACAATGAGAGCGTGCCCGGTCCGACCCGGGAAACCCTCAACGTCGAGAGCGGTCTCAACGACGGCCTCGCCGCCCCGATCTTCGCGGTGATGCTCGCGGCCGCGCTGGGTGGCGAACCCCCCTCGCTCGCCGGGCAACTGGCGATGGATGTCGGCCTCGGTCTGGTGGTCGGCGTGGTAATCGGTGCCGCCACGCTGTGGGGCATCCGCTGGGCGGACCGGCACGAGTGGACCTCCGGGGAATGGGAGCGCATCGTCGCCCTCGCGACGGCGCTGCTGTGCTGGGCCGGTGCCGAAGCGGTGGGCAGCAACGGGTTCATCGCCGTGTTCACGGCCGGCTTGGTGTGGGCACGGCTGTCGAAGCGGTACGCCAGGGACCTCACCGATTTCCTCGAGGCCGAGGGCCAGCTCGTCTCGCTGTGGGTGTGGTTCACCTTCGGTGCCCTCCTCGTAGGGCCGTTGCTGAGCGAGCTGACCTGGCGGGTCGTCGCGTTCGCGGTGGTCTCGCTCGTGGTCGTGCGGCCCTTGGCGTTCGCGATGGCGACGGCCTTCGAGAAACTCGGCTGGCCGACCGTTGCCTTCACCGGCTGGTTCGGACCGCGGGGGCTCGCCTCGATCGTGTTCGGCATCGAGGCCATCGAGGCACTGAACGGACCGGACCGCACGATCGTGGCGTCGACCGTGACCCTGACCGTGCTGTTGAGCGTCTTCCTCCATGGCGTCACCGCCAAGCCGTTGGCCGAGCGGTACAGCCGCACCGACAGCGCGAGGTCCATGGGCTGAGGATCGCACCCCGGAAACCCGCGATTAGGCAGGGTTGGGCGGGACGGATAAAGTACGTCCTTGGTCCCTCCAGTGGACCGTGGCCGGACCCGACGAGCGGGGCCGGTCGGCATATCGCCCTCCTGCCATGGGACAGACCCATGGCCGCTGAGACCAGAGGAGGTGGAGTACGCGACATGCGCAAGTACGAGATCATGATCATCGTCACCCCCGAGATGGATGAACGTCAGGTCACTCCGATGCTGGAGCGCTATCTGAAGATCATCACCGACGGCGGCGGCACCATCGATGAATACGACTTCTGGGGCCGGCGTCGTTTCGCCTATGAGATCCAGAAGAAGGCCGAAGGCTTCTATGCCGTCGTCAACCTGACCGCGAAGCCCGACGATGTCAAGGAACTGGATCGCCAGCTCGGCATCAACGAGCAGGTCATGCGGACCAAGGTCCTGCGTCCCGAGCTGCACGCCTGACGCACGATCCCGAGGATCCACGCCCGCGGAAGCTTTAGTGTCAGAGGCGGCTGCCAAGCTGGTCCTGACGAAGACGTCCCACGAAAACGGAGCACACCCCAATGGCTGGCGAAACGATTATCACCCTTGTCGGCAACCTGACCGGCGATCCCGAGCTGCGCTTCACCCCGTCGGGTGCAGCGGTGGCGAACTTCACCGTGGCGTCCACGCCGCGCAACTTCGACCGTCAGACCAACGAATGGCGCGACGGCGAAACGATGTTCATCAACTGCTCGGTGTGGCGTCAGGCCGCGGAAAACGTGGCCGAGTCGCTGCAGAAGGGCATGCG